>SXGS01474849.1_pt1 | contig 35835 bp, 29 predicted proteins | sample 3174681 | NCBI WGS metagenome assembly SXGS01 (sample SAMN11356861, study PRJNA531348) | freshwater metagenome | isolation source: freshwater sample F1-80 | place: China: Fuxian Lake, Yuxi | collected 2017-12-25
GAAATTCAACCCCTCAAACCAAGGCAAATGGTTTAAATCCGTTCAGAGGATCTCTGAACAATTGCAAACCCCATTGTTAAAATCGCACAAGTAGCGGGAAATATCAAGTAACTTGGTCGGGACTACATGCCGTTTTGAACCCGACATACTCCAAATTCCCGGGAAAAACATCAATCAGGGTCCCAAAAAAGACCAAAAAATCGTAAAAAATCACTCCAACTGCGTAACTTGGGCTAAAACGGGATTGGCTATCGATACGGTCGGTGTGAAAACACGCACTTTTTTTCAAAAAAAACTTTCCAAACCCGTCATCTTGCCTGGATCATGGGTTTGGGCGTTTTATCTTTTTTTCCTTCCCTTTTTCCGGAAAAAAACCATTCCGCTTTTCCAAAAAAAACAAACTCTTTCGCAATGGTCCCCGTATAGAATGGGTCGGAAACTTGGCATTTGGATTTACCGCTCCAAGGTCTATGGACCATTTCCATTACCCTTCGCAATTTCTAAAAGCGAAGCCACCATAGCCTTGGGTAGGTGATTCAAAAGGTTGCGATTTTTCTATCAGCACAGGATCGGGTCCTATTTTTCCTGCCGACCCTGTGCCTGAATTTAGGGACCAAACATGAACATTCGACCGATCCATTCCCTACCCTTGAACCTGACCAGGCGGTCCACTCCCTTTGGAGTGGAGGCCTTGGAGCGAAGGGAAAACCCGTCAGGGCTCACGGCTACTTTTCATCTCGATTCCCACTGGGGAACGGGGATGCAAGGCACCGTTACCGTGGAAAATCAGACTGCCGCACCGGTATCCAATTGGGTTGTATCCATGGAGTATGCCAATTCCATTGCATCGGTCTGGGACGGAAGGATCCTATTCCAAACCAATACAGGTTACAAAATCACCCATAATGGCTGGAATTCAAGCATTGCTCCTGGACAAAAAGTTTCGTTTGGTTTTGTGGGCGGTGCCAATCACGAACCCGGACCGAAAAACCTGACCGTTTCCGCGGAAGGCATCGCACCTGCACCAACGCCTACCCCAGCACCTGCGCCTACCCCAGCACCTGCGCCTACCCCAGCACCAACCCCTATTGGTCAGGTTCAAGTCAAGGTTGAATATAAAGTAACATCCGATTGGGGATCCGGGTTTAATGGAGACATTTCGATTACAAATGTGGGAGATTTGGCAATCACCGGATGGACACTTGGTTTCCACTCCACTAATACCATTACCTCGGTTTGGAATGCTACCAAAGTAAATAGTGGTGACAATTACCTGTTCTCGGATGCCGGTTGGAATCAGGTTATTGCCAAGGGGGCAACCGTATCCTTTGGTTTCACCGCAACGGGTAATGGTAAGGCTATTCCACCTGGCTTTACTTTTAATGGCCAATCTGTAGGCAGCACACCGACCCCAACAACCCCTCCAACCCCGGCGACACCTCAACCCACGAAAACCCCTTCCCTATCAATTGCCAATGTATCCTTGATAGAGGGAAATAGTGGCACGAAAAACATGGATTTCAAAGTCCAATTGAGCTCGCCAACCACCTCTGATGTGCAGTTTACGGTTAACACGGTGAACGGAACCGCCATGGAAGGTGTTGACTTTCAACCCCTGGTTGCCCAGGTGGTTACCATTGCGGCGGGCAAAAGGGAGGCAACCGTTAGCGTACCCATAATTGGGGATTCTTTGGTCGAATCCAATGAAACCTTTTCACTTCTCCTATCGGCGGCAACGGGGGTTGTCCTTGGCAACATCAGTCCCTTGGGAACGATTGAAAATGATGATGTATCTCCGCCGGAGTCCCCACCCCCTGGTAATAATGGGACAACAGGAAAACGGGTAGTAACCTATTTTACCGAATGGGCTGTTTATGACAGGAAGTTTACAGTCGCCGACCTGCCTGTCGACAAATTAACCACCATCAACTATGCCTTTGCAAAGATTACGGAGGCTGGCGAGGTTGGTATTTTCGATAGCTGGGCTGCGGTGGAAAAACCATTCGGGGCGGACAAATGGGATACTCCTTTAAAGGGAAATTACCACCAACTCCAACTCCTGAAACAAAGCCATCCCAATCTTGAAATTCTTATCTCGGTGGGTGGCTGGACTTTGTCGGACAGGTTCTCGGATGTTGCCCTTACGGCCCAATCCCGTGCCAAATTTGCGGCATCCGCAGTTGATTTTTGCAATAAATATGGCTTTGACGGGGTAGATTTGGATTGGGAGTATCCTGTAGGTGGTGGTTTGGAAACCAACAAATACCGGCCGGAAGACAAACATAATTACACACTCCTTGTGGAAGAAATCAGGCGCCAGTTCAACCTTGCCGATGCTGTGGATGGTGACCATCGGCTAATTACAATTGCCGCCCCGGCCGGATTTGACAAAATGGTTCATTTCGAGTTGGCCACCATGAGCCAATCCCTGGATTGGATGAACCTGATGACCTACGATTACCATGGTTCCTGGGAGAATGGGACCAATCATCAGGCGGCCCTTTTTGCCAATCCCAAGGATCCATCGCCCCTTCGTGACCAATACAATATTTCCCATACTGTGGATGCCTATTTAGGGGCAGGGGTTCCGGCTGAAAAACTCATCCTGGGTGCCCCAATCTACGGGCGGTCCTGGAAAGGGGTTCCTTCGGTCAACAATGGCCTGTTTCAGGAATCGGCAGGGGCAGGAAAAGGTACATGGGAGATCGGCGTTGTCGATTATTCAGATCTTTTAAACAAAACCAAATCACAACCTGATGTCTACCAGTTGCTTTGGGACGAGATGGCCCAGGTGCCCTATGTTTATGCCCCGACAGTGGAGGGAGGTTGGTTTAGCACCTTTGAAACCACCCAATCGCTGGAGAAAAAAATCGACTATCTCATGGGGAAAGAAATGGGCGGCATAATGTTTTGGGAATCTTCGGGAGATGTGCGCGATGCAAATTCTCCGGATTCGTTGACCGGGACCGCCGCCCGGTTACTCCTTGGGAAATAACCAAACCGGTTGCCGGAATAGGGGATTTTTACCTTGCCAAGGTCATTCCCGGGCTTGGCCTTGAAGGGACCGGGAGGCTGGGTAGGGTTCCCATTACCCAACCAGCTGCCTGAGGACATAAGGGAGGATGCCATCGTTTTGGTAATAATGGACCTCCTGGGGGGTATCAATGCGCAGCAATGCCTCAAAGGTTTTGACTGAACCATCAGAGGTTGCCTTGACCGTCATTTTGGTACCGGCCCTGAGTGTATCCTTCAAGGTTTTGGCCAAATCGGCGATCTCAAAAGTCTCTTCCCCGGAAAGGCCAAGACTTTGGGCCGATTGGCCAGGGAGAAATTGGAGCGGAAGGATTCCCATGCCAACCAGGTTACTTCGGTGGATCCGCTCATAGCTTTCCGCGATGACGGCCCGGACTCCCAAAAGTTTTGGTCCCTTGGCGGCCCAGTCCCTGCTTGAACCTGAACCATATTCTTTGCCCGCCAGGATAATGAGAGGAGTGTTAGCCTTGGCATAAAGGGCCGAGGCATCAAAAATGCTCATGGTTTCGTGTGTCGGCAAGTACCGGGTCACCCCGCCTTCGGAGCCAGGTACCAGCAGATTTTTGAGGCGAATGTTGGCAAAAGTTCCCCTGACCATGACTTCGTGGTTGCCGCGACGAGCACCATAACTATTAAAATCCCCTGGTTGAACACCCTTTTCCAGAAGGTATTTGCCTGCGGGGCTGGATGCCTTGATATTACCGGCCGGGCTGATGTGGTCTGTGGTAATGCTATCTCCCAAAAGGGCAAGCACCCTGGCCCCGGCGATTTCCCTTACGGCGGGAACCTCCCTGGTCATGCCATTAAAATAGGGAGGATTTTTGACATAGGTACTTGTTTCATCCCAAGTGTAACGATCCCCTTTGGGAATAGGGAGGGAACGCCAGGCTTCGTCGCCCTCATAAACCGAATCATATTGTTTGGCAAACATGGCCCGGTCAAGAGAACCGCTTTCCGCAAGGGCCACCTCTTCCCTGGTTGGCCAAATATCTTTCAGGAAAACCGGCTCCCCATTCGTTCCTGTCCCGATCGGTTCGTTTGCAAAATCGATGTCGATTCGCCCGGCCAAGGCATAGGCAACGACCAAGGGTGGAGAGGCAAGGTAGTTGGCTCGAACCTCGGCATGGACCCGGCCTTCAAAATTCCGGTTGCCCGACAAGACGGCAGCAACCACCAAACCGCCCTCCTCGATTCCTTTGGAAACAGGACCAGGCAAAGGGCCGGAATTGCCAATGCAGGTGGTGCAACCATAGCCCACCAAATGGAATTTGAGTTGGTTAAGAGGGTCGGTGAGGCCGGCTTTTTCAAGATAATCTGTAACCACTTTGGAGCCCGGAGCAAGGCTGGGTTTGACCCAGGGCTTGGTGGTAAGTCCCCGACTCCTGGCTTTTTTGGCAACCAATCCGGCTGCAAGCATTACCGAAGGGTTGGAGGTGTTGGTGCAACTGGTTATTGCGGCAATGACGACAGACCCATGCTTTAATGTATGGTCGGTGTTTTCCAGGGTGGCGATGCCTGTAGCCGCCAAGGTTGGGGTTTCGCCTGCCCTGTTTTTGGCCCGTGCCATCAACCCGGGAAGGGCTTTTGCAAAGGAGGCTCCAACCTCGGTCAAAGGTACTCTATCCTGGGGACGCGAAGGCCCGGCAAGACTTGGAACAACCGTACTCAGGTCCAGGTGCATTGTGTCGGTAAACACAGGTTCAGGACTGTTGGGATCGTGAAAGAGACCTTGGGCTTTGAAATACGCCTCAACAAGTGCAACAAGCCAGTCGGGCCGATTTGAAAAACGGAGGAAACGAATGGTTTCAGCATCCACCGGAAAAATTCCACAGGTAGCACCGTATTCAGGGGCCATGTTGGCAATGGTTGCCCGGTCGGCCAAGGAGACTTGCGAAAGGCCCGCACCATAGAATTCGACAAACTTGCCAACCACACCCCGTTTCCTGAGCATTTCGGTTATTGTCAGAACAAGGTCAGTGGCATTAGCTCCCTCGGGGAGTTTCCCATCCAGACGAAACCCTATGACCTCGGGAATAAGCATGGAAACAGGTTGCCCAAGAACGGCGGCCTCGGCCTCAATTCCCCCGACCCCCCACCCCAGCACCCCAAGGCCATTGATCATCGTGGTGTGACTATCGGTGCCAACCACAGTATCCGGGTAAGCCATGGGGGCTTCCCCGGCAGGGAATTCCCGGGTAAAAACAACCCTTGCAAGGTATTCCAGATTTACCTGATGGACGATGCCGGTTTCCGGGGGAACGACCGCAAAATCGGCAAACGCCGTTTGTCCCCACCGAAGGAAAATATACCTTTCCTTGTTTCGTTCATATTCGAGGTCGGTATTGGTTTTGAAGGAGAGTTCGGTTCCAAATTGGTCCACCTGAACCGAGTGGTCGATCACCAGTTCGGCCGGGCAAAGGGGATTGATCTTTTGGGGATCCCCCCCAAACTTGGCCATGGCATCGCGCATCGCCGCCAGATCGACAACTGCCGGGACTCCGGTGAAGTCCTGCATCAGGACCCGTCCCGGGGTGAAGGCAATCTCGGTTTGGCCAATGGCTTTGAGATCGATATTCGCCAATGCTTCGACATCTTTGGCCGTTACATTAAGCCCATCCTCCGTTCGCAACAGGTTCTCCAAAAGAATTCGGAGGCTAAAGGGAAGCGACCTGGATTTGGGAAATCGGGAATAAAGGGTATGAAGGTTGTGGTAACGAAAAGTGCGATCTTGGACGGTGAAGGATGTCAGGGAAGAAAACGAATTGGCCATGGAGTCTTTTCCAACGGGTGAGGGTGTTTGAACCGAGCGTGTTTCTTTCCTTTTCCTAAGGGAAAAACATGGTTGGGCAAGGGAATTAGCCCTAATGACAATTGTAAAAATAGGTCGAATGGGCGAATTTTAGGCAAGGCAGGTAAAGTGGACTTGTTTCTTTGGTTTTACCTAGGGTATTCATGCTCAATCTGGCCATTGGGTATCCCTATGGCCCCTCCCATTCCCACAGCAATTTGGACTACCTGTCCATGAATGATGCCAATTTGCCTGTTTTTACCGCACTTCTCCTGGGCGTGTTAGCAGGTCCCCTCGTTTGGTGGGTTGGCCGTAGTATTTTGCGTTTTGTGGCCTGGCAACTGGAATACGGCAAGGCTTGGTTACCTGACCTTGCTGGGCAAGAACTCGACTGCCCCGGCTGTGCAAAATCCTTCGCCCCGAATGAATCGACTTGCCTGGAGTGTGGTAAATCCCGTGAGGTAGCCTATTACGCCTCGCTTCGGAAAGTGGATATTGCAGAGGAACAATTGGTTCGCCTTAGCCGAATGGGTGCGGTGGAACCGGAAACCGCCCTCCGCATGGAGGAGGGGCTTTTACGCCAAAAAAACGCTTTAGGTCGGTTGCGCAAACCTCAAAAACCGCCCAATAGCATGGTGGAGTGGGTTTTGCCGGGTGGAGAGCCCATTGATCAGGGCTATATTCACCCGGAAACTTTTTACCAATCATGCCCTCCGGGAACCCATCCCCTTCGACTCAAAGCGGTTCCCGTGACAAAGGATCATGGCTTGCCCAATGGGACCGGGCCTTATTTTGCCCGAATTGCCGGATGGTTTCTCTTATTGGCCGGCCTTTTTGGTTGGACCCAAGGGGCCTTTTCCCAGGAAAGTTTCTCTGGCCGGATCCCGATCCTGGCGGAATCGTGGATGGGGTTGGCCCTCATGTTAGTCGGCTTGTACAGTTTAGCTTTTGGCCGGGCATCAGAAGTCCTTGCCCAAGTTGCAGCTATGGGGACAGGGATCCTTGTTCCAGCTTTTTGGATGATCGGACCATGGATTCATGGTACAACAATAAACCCTGGTGATTGGGCCATTGGATTGGCATGTGCAACCCTTTGTGCGGCCGGGGGAGCTATTATCGATCGATATTTGGCACAGTGGCGAGCCGATTTCCTGAGCGAAACCTTTGTTCCCAGCGAATCCGGGGTTTCGGAAGCCCGCTTGATGTCACTTTCCGGCTTGGCATTGGGCCTCCTTCAGGTAGGAACACTCGTAGGGTTGGTCCGACCTGAGGGTTGGCTTGGCCAATGGGTTGCTATTTCAGGTTCCTTATGGGGAATTCTTGCCTTATCCGGATTTCAATTGGGGCGTTTAACCCTGGCAGGGAATAGACTCGAGTTTCGGCTCCCTGAATGGATTTTTGAATGCTGTTTTGGAGCCGTGATCGCACTTGCCGCTTTCCTGGGAACAACCAACCCGAATTATGGACCCACCTGCATTGCGGTCGGAATGTCCTCTTTAACATTAACCGGAATGATTGTGGCATGTTGGTTTGGGAAATCCTGGTCCAAGCTTTTACGCCCAGACGGCCCGCGAATGGCACCGTTATTACTACGAACAGCCATCCTTACCGCCGCAGCGGGATTTGCCACGGGATCACTACCCAACCACTATCCGTGGGCTGGGGCTATTGCGGTTGGAATCAGTTCGCTCACGCTTTTTTGCCTTGCAACTTTATTGCGCCAACATTTCTTGCTAATCCCCGGCTTGGCCTTGCTTGCCTTGGCCGGGGCCCTTGGATGTCACCAAGCCATGGTGGAATTGCACCATGGAATCCTTGAGCAAATTTGGTTTGCACTTGATGGAGCACTTTTGGGTATTGCTTTGGGAGCAGGACTTGCCCGTGGCTTGGAATGGCAAATGGGAACAAAAAACCCATTAAAATCCTCACCCACCCTTTGGATGCGACTGTTTGCTGTCCAAATCCTGAGCGCATCAACCCTTGCTGCTGTGGGATTGGCCCTCATCCACAAAAACCTTGCCGAAATGCACGATTTGTCCAGCCCGATTACCATGATTGCCTGGATATTGACTCTGGCAATGGTAATCCAGGTTCGGTCCTTGCGAGGACATGGGTTAGGGTTGTTGGCGATTTCAGGATCCATTTTACTTGCGGGGCTCCTCAACCAATTCACCGGCCGGGTTGTTCTTGCCATGCAGGTGGGACTTCTGGAATGTGGTATTTTTGGACTCATGTTGGCAATCGGGGTTGGCCGGGTTAGGTCCATTTCCCGCAGGCTTTCAAAGGTTTCCGTTTCGTGGTCGATGGCCCTGATGGGAATTCACCTATCGGGAATCCTTGCCCTTTTATTGAACCGACAAATGGGTTGGGAAGGAATGATTGTTCCTGCCCTGTTGGGTGGAACCACCTGGATGCTGCTGGCCCGAAACCGGAACCTTCCCGGACTGGGATGGGTGGCCCTCGGGTGGATGTTTGCGGGCACTTTACCCCATGCAATAAGGCAATCAACGCTTGCCGAGGGTTTGACCACCTCCCTGGCAATTGCCTTGGTTGGATTAACCCTTTGGTGGATCATTGCCCCGACCAAATTGTTGGCTAGAAACCGTCCCGTCGGGCCATTATTTGCAATTATTGTGGCCATATTATCCGCATTCACAGCCCTGGCTTCCCAACCTATTGATCTCATTGCCGGCAGCTTGGTTGCGGTTTCGTTCCTAAGCTTGATTATTGTGGTGCGGGTTTGGGAACCCTCACCCATGCTTTTGCTTGCAGGACTTTCCGGGGTTTCCCTAATCACTTGGCTGGTCAGGAATTTGGCAGTTATAACCCATCGAAATGGATCGGAATGGCTTGTCTTTGGCCTGGGATTATTTGTCGCCTTGGTAGCGGTTTTTTCCCAATGCGGGACATTTTTTTCTTGGTGGAAACCTTGCCAGAATTGGGTCCGGAATACCTTTTCCATTATTGTAGCTATTGCTGGATTTATGGTATGTGCAATAATTCCATATCCATTAATGCTAGAAACCAATCCTTTATACCTTTGTTTCCTGGTGGCCACTCCGTTTTTGGTGGCTTTTTCCCTTGAAACGCTTGCCAAACACCTGACCATTGGGCAGGGAAAAACAGCATTAAGGAGTTTGGCCCTTTGCCTTTTCTTAGTTGCCTGGACCTATTTGATATTCCTTATTCCCCAACCGGATTGGAACCAACCAAGGCTTGCCCTCGTTGTACTTTCCTTTCTTTGGATGGTTTCGTTTTCCCTTCTTGATCCTGCTGGAATTATGGGATCTTTTGGCAAGGAACTACCAAAGCGAACAAGAAGTCTACTTTTTGCATTATCCGGAATAGGGACGGTTTTGGCCCTTACCGGGGTACTGGCATTACCGCACAATGGGACATCTTCGGCTTCGATCCTGATTGGATTGACCCTACTAATCGCTTTGGCAATGGCTGGTTTCGTTTTTTACCGGGCCAAGGATAAGGGTTCCCTGGAGAGTGCACCGCCAAATCCCCTTTGGATGGACCGATACCATCAGGAAATTCAGGGCCATACCATCTGGTTATTCCTTGCCTTGGGTACCGGGTTAGGATGGCGTTTATTTGCCCCCACAGCGAATGATAATCCTTGGGATGGCCCAGGCAATCCTTTGATTTGGGCCGTTGGGTATTGGGCCATTTGTTCCTTGATTATTGCCATGTTTCGTGGGGGAAACAAACGGTGGCTTGCCCGATCGGGAGCATTGCAGGTGACGGTTGCCTCGGGTGCGGTTGCCCTAATCCTTTTGGGGGCCACCTTGAGCCAATCCTCAAATACCAATTCCATGGAACCCAGCCAATGGAATGCTTCCTCCGGGATGTTGGCAACCATGGCTCTTGGTGCGGCCTTGGTCTTTGGTTTTATGAGCATCTTTTTCGATCGTCTTAGACCCAAACCTGCCCGGATTGGGGAGCCAGGTTCCGACTGGGGACTATCCTTGTTTGGCCAACAAACCTTTTTCGCCCATCTGTTTTGGATGGCATCTGGCTTGGTGATTGTGGCCTTTATTCATCGCGAATTTGGCTTGGGAAATACCTATTGGGCCTTTCTTGGCATATTACCGCCCGTATTTGGTTTGGTCGCTTTCCGTTCTTCCAATCCAGTATTAATTCCCGCCGAAAAGTCGTCAGACCTGGTCCCACGCCTTCATGAAGGTCCATCAAAGGATGGGTACGATTACGAAATACGCCGTGTCGCCTAAGGTAAAGTATTCCACAATGATTTATGCCAAGCCCAGTCGAAGGCGGTAGTCCCATAATAAAAGGGAAGTAATCGTTTTGGCATCTTTTATGGTTCCATCCAAGGTCCAACCCAGTGCGGTTTCCCATGGTACAACTACCGGTTCCAATTGCTCATCCGCTTCGGGTGCCATATTTCCTTTTACCAGCCCACGGGCAACATACAAGTGAATAATTTCAGACATAACCCCAGGGGATGGGATAAACTCGCCCATTTTTTCGATGGATCCTCCTGAGGAATTCAGGGTGTAGCCGGTTTCTTCCGCCAATTCGCGTAAAGCAGCTTGATCCGGGGGTTCATTTGGCTCAAGTGTCCCGGCAGGTATTTCCCATAATTCGGTTTGAAACAAGAAACGGTGGTTTTTCAAAAGGCATACGGAACCATTTTCCAACAAAGGTAAAATTGCCACCGCTCCGGGATGCAAAACCACATCCCTGCGAATGATGATTCCTTCCGGGGTAATTGTTTCATGCAATCCAACCCGGATCCGCCTACCGGTGTGAACGATATTAAATTCCATGGTTTTCCTTTTGGGTTCGAAATAAAAGCAAAGGGCGATAACCCCAAAAAACAAATGAGGACAGGGCAAGTCCGGCAAGAATGGACAAAAAAGGCATATTTCCAATTCGGTTTTGCAAAGCAATCATGGTTGAGTGCAGGGGACTGTCCTCGCAAACGGCAAGCATGGTGATTGAATTGTTGACAAAGTGGGCGGCAATGGATCCGTGGAGGGTGCCGGTAATCAAAACCAGTTTATGAAGAAATAGGCCGAGGATTGTAGCATACACCGCCTGGACAGGGGCAATGTGCATCACTCCAAATAAAAGGGATGTGAAAAGTACTCCACGAATAATACCAAGTCTGGAAATCATCCCACAACCCAAAAAACCCCTGCAAAAAATCTCCTCACCAAGTGCTGGGCCAAACCCAATGATCAAAACACCAGCCCACCAAGGCCATTTGGCAAACATTTTTGCCACCTCACCCTCGAAATGTATTTTTTGAAAAAAATGGTTTGCCCAATGGGAAAGGCCTTCTGCCAGAAAAAACAGGCCTATTCCAAGCATCATCCCAGCGACGATATTTCCAGGTTTTACCTGGGTCAGGCCGATTTTATCTTTCCATTTTGGACCAAAAAACCGTCGGGAAAGGAGTATTCCGTATATAACAGATAAAATTTGTGCCAACCCTAGCCCGGCAATCAACGGAACCGTAGCCTCCCCGGATGCCAAAAAACCAAAAACACCCCGTTCTTCAAGGTGATTGGCCATTACTGGATCATCCCACAATCGGATACCAAAAATAGAGGCGGCCAGCAAAGCCCCAGGAATTTGGGTTACCACCAAATAAAAAGCCACCCAAATCAAAGCCCACCAGGGACCAAGCTGGAATTTGTTTCCCAGTCTGGTGCCTGGGACCGGCTCAAGATTTGTCGGATCATGCATAACCACTCCAGCCCCACCACACCAACAGATCATAGATCCAGGGTAATTTCCAGGGAGACCAGGCAGGCCATGATGCTGAAAAGACACCAACCGCCAAAAAGAAATAGGCAAGAATCCTGCCGTTTTTCCTGACATTAAGTCGCTCTAAAGCAGGAATAGTGCACAACAGCAAAAGTGGGGATAACCAAATCAGCCACCTGGGCCCACAACTCATGCCACCATAGTTGTCACTTTTGAAAAGGTAAAAACCGACAACGATTACCGTAAGGCCAAGTGTCGTTATCGCAAGTCTGCCCTGCGTTTCCCCTATCCCTGTTGAACAGGTATTTCCCTTGACAAACAAGCTATTCGTTTTGAGGCCAAATCCCCTGGTTTTAACCAACCATTGGAAGCCTCCCAAAAGCGAAAGGAGAAACAATGGGGTTAGTGAGAAAAGCCCATGATGACCGATCAAAAGGTGAAAGGCATATTCAGGCCTGGTTTCCCCCATGTTACGCCTTGCGAAATCTATGTTTCTTTTAAGGTCGCCAAAAGCGTTGAAGGGATTCCACGGGCTACCTTCATAGTCGTACCATGGGCCACCAAATTCCGAATAGGCGGGAAGAAAGGATCCAATGGAAATCCAATTGAGAGCGGCAAGTGCCACCATGAAACTTAATGCCGATATAAGGAATATCAAAAGGATCCAGAATTGGCGCCAGTCCAACCAAAGAACCAGAAGAACCGCAAAAAAAGATAGAGCGGGAAGTTCCATAGTGAAGGCCAAGCCGGAAGATGCTCCTGCCAAAAAAGCTTTCCAGACGCTTGGCAAGTTGTTGCCAAGGACCGCCCATAGGGCAAAAGTAACCAGAAAAACGGCCGGAGTATGGTTATTCAGTGTAATTAAAAAGGGAGTAACAAGAGTACCAAATGCAGCAGCAGTCACCAGAAGAATGCGGACCCAACCCGATTCGGTCAACCGGAACACAATGGAGGCAAACAATAAAAGATAGAGGCAAAACGGAATGATATTGATGGCAACCAGCGAGATTCGGATTATTGCCGCTGGCTGTTCCTTAAGGGTCCAACCCGTTGCTTTTTGCAAAACCCATGTCCAACCGGCAAGGAGTGTGGGAAAAAGGGGTGGTTTGCTCGAATAGTATTCCAACGAATCAGGTTTAAGTACCCTATCGATGGAGTTCCAACCCTCCTCGAAAAGCAAACCCGTATCCCCCTTGATCCTGGATAGTTTCCCCGCTTCGAGTAACAGGGGAATGGCAAACGGCTGATTCATCCCAACAAGGGCACATGCGCTTGCAACGAAGGGCCCCTTTGGCCTTTGGCCGATGACAAAGGTGCCGTTTTCAAGAAGTGCCCTGACAGTTAGCCATCGCGAGCGGTCATTGGAACTGAGGGTGACCACAGGGATCGGTTTTTTGTTTATCCAGGCCCGCTTGGAATTGCGTTCTTCAACGGCTCTGAAAAGTGTGGGATCATACAGTTGGGTGACGGAGGCAAGGCGCCCCGCAGCCATTGATCCGGCAACCAGAATCAAAAGCCAACAAACCGTTTTTTGGGCGGAAACAGGAAGCAAAGAAAGTCCATCGGTTTCATTTTTTTCCATTTAAGGAACCTCTTTGGAAGGCATATTTTGGCAGGAAATTTGGTCCGCTTTTATCGCCAAAAGTTTGAGCCTTAACAGGTTGAGGGTCATAAGGGCGGTTCGGTGTTGGATCTCGGATCTTGAGCCATGCCAATTTTGGGTATGTTCCGAGGTAACGGAGGACCCATCGTCCACCGCGGCAAAAACGAGCCCAGCAGGTCGTCCAGGGCCCCCATCACCGGGACCAGCATATCCCACAACCGCCACTCCAAGGTCAGTCCCCATTTTTTCACGAACGGCCTTGGCCAGGAACCTGGCGGTTTCTGGCCCAACGCACTCTTCCCTTTGCAAAAGATCCTTGGGATATCCTAATAGGTTGTCTTTGGCTTCAGGCCTGTACAAAACAAGGGATCCCGCAAACCACTTCGAGATTCCAGGAACCGCACCCAAAAGGGATGCCGTATGACCGCAGGTGACGCTTTCAACCAAAGAAACTGTCAGGTTGAGCTCTTCCAAAAGCAACCCAACCGCTTCGGCAAGAGTATCTTCATTGGCCCCAAACACAAGGTCGCCCAACCTGTCCCGAATGATCTCCTCCACCAGGGCGATTTTCGCCTGAACATCGGCCTGGTCCGCTCCCCTGGCTGTAATACTCAAATTGATAATGGCGTTGGAGGCTGTAATTCCCACCTCGGGATCCGCTCCACGCCTGGTTAAATCAAGCAACTTCTCCTCTACAGCCGATTCACCCGCACCAAAAGTGCGGATGGTCCTTCGGGAAAGGAAACCATCCCCAAAACCAAGCTTCCCAAGGTTGGCATTTAGTAGCCTGGGCCTTACTTCGTTCGTCCACATTTGCTCCATTTCCCTGGGGGGGCCGGGTAGGGCAACGAAAATGGTCCCCTGATGGATCAGGAAAACCCCCGGGGCGGTTCCATTGGCGTTGGGAATGATTTCAGAACCCTTGGGAAAGTAGGCCTGAACCCGATTTCGTTCAGGACAAATGCGGTGGCGGCGATGAAACAAGTCCTGGATCGCTACCCATGAAGCCTCGTCAAAAACCAACTCCACCCCAACCAGCCGAGCCAAGGTCTCACGGGTCAAATCGTCCTGGGTTGGCCCCAATCCCCCAGTAATTACGACCAATCCCGCCCGGGATGCAGCCAAAATAAAACCATTCAAATTGGCCTCGACATCATCCGGAATGGTGCTGTGCCAACCGGTTGCTACCCCAATTTCAGCAAGTTTCCGGCTTAGCCATTGGCTATTCGTGTCAAGTTGGGCACCCGAGGTTAATTCGCTCCCTATGGAAAGGATTTCGGCTTTACGCAAGAATGAATTGTTTGTGCAAACCATGCAATTGCGGGCGATACCCGTCCCTCGTTTGCCAATGGAATAAACAGCCCCACCTTGGATCGAAGTTTGAACTTCAAAAGCTACACTAAAGATTTCAGGGGGAGGATTCCATGATTCGGCAAATTGGCGTTGAGGAATTGTCCGCTTGGGCCCGCGAAAAGAAGGCCTTTCATCTGCTGGATGTGCGCCAACCTTGCGAAAACGCCACGGCGGCTTTGCCCAATAGCCAACTCATCCCACTGGATGAATTAACCATGCGTGTCGGGGAAATCGACCAGGAATCCGGGGTTCCCTTGGTGGTTTATTGCCATCATGGGGTTCGTAGCCTTCATGCCGGGTCTTGGCTTGCCGGGAATGGTTTTGATCCGGTGTATTCCCTTTCAGGGGGCATTGATGCCTGGTCCCAAAGGGTTGACCCCACCGTTCCACGGTATTAGGCCTTGAACCGGTTTATCCCAAGACAGGCTGGAAAATGAAAACAAAAAACCAAAACTTAACCCATTTTGACGAAACTGGGGCCTCCCGGATGGTGGAGGTTGGTCCAAAACCCGAAACCCCCCGGAGGGCCCGAGCCGTGGGGCAAATCAAAATGTCGCCAACTACCCTGGAGATGATTCGGAATCGGGCCTTTTCCAAAGGTGATGTCCTTGAGGTAGCCCGGTTGGCAGGAATCATGGCCGCCAAAAAAACTTGGGATTTGATTCCTCTTTGCCATCAGGTATCCCTTACAGGAGTGGGAATTGATTTTTCCTTCCCGGAACCAAATATCGTGGAAATCGAGGCCATTTCCTCAACAATTGCCCGGACCGGAGTCGAGATGGAAGCTTTGGTTGCGGTGAGTATCGCAGCTTTGACGATCTATGACATGTGCAAAAGCGTGGATCGTGTTATGCAATTGGATGGTGTACGGTTGATGGAAAAGACAGGTGGAGTCCATGGAGACTTTGCCCGTGCCGTAAACCCGGATGCCTCCCCTGAAAGGGATCAAGGCAAGGAATGAACAGGGAGCATGCGATGAGCCCCGTTGCCCTGCTGGACAGCAATCCATCCACCCACATTGCCCATCCCCCCAAGGGTGGGTTGGAATCGATCTTTCGTCAAACCGTTGCAGCAGAAATTTCCCAGATTCCCGAACTGGCGGAGGTTGAACAGCACATTGATGCCGTTTTGAATCGATGCCATAGCCGTTTTGCTCCCATGGTGGAACAAGTAAAGAATTTTCGTGGCAAACGATTTCGCCCTATTATGGTCCTACTTTCTGCCAAGGCCGTTGGAAATCCAACCCCCAAACACGCCGCCTTGGGTGCGGTTATGGAACTCATCCACACGGCTACCCTAATCCATGATGATGTCCTCGACGAAGCCATGATCCGCCGGTTTGCCCCAACAATTAATGCCCTCCATGACAACTACACAAGTATCCTTCTTGGCGACTGGATCTTCAGCCAGGCCTTTTCCTTGGCCAGCACGCTCGAGAACCTCCGCATCAATCATTTGCTTTCGGAAAGTGCCTGCCGCATTTGCGAGGGGGAACTGAATCAAGGGATGGACCGGGGCAATTTTGGATTGGAAGAATCTACCTATTTCGAAAACATCAACGGGAAAACAGCAGAACTTATTGCCGCTTGCTGCAAAGTTTCAGCGATCCTTGCCAAAGCTCCTGAGGATCAGGTCCAGCACCTGGAAAACTTTGGCCGTAAGGTGGGAATGGCATTTCAGATTGCCGATGACCTTTTGGACCTTTGGGGTGATGAGGACCGAACCGGAAAATCGTTGGGAACCGACCTTCAACAAGGCAAGCTAACGCTCCCCATCCTCCATGCTCTTAGGCAACCCCAAAGCGAACGGGTTCTTGCTATCCTCAGGAATCCGCCCAAGGACTCCCAAAAGGCAAGGGCAAGCCTCATTCCTTTGTTGGAAACGGCAGGATCCCTTGATTACGCCAAGCAAATTGCACGGGATCTTATCCATCAGGCCAAAATGGAATTATCAAACCTTCCCGCAACTGTTTGGCGCAATCAACTCACAACCATGGCAGAGCAAGCCATCGCCCGAAATGCTTGATCGATTGAAAATCAAGCTCATTTCCTCGAGAATAATCGTTGGTTTGAACTAATTAACCGAGGCATTTTCTTCGGTTTTGGCACGCAAGGGTCCCCGGTAGGTGATTCGGCCTTTGGCCAAATCATAGGGAGAGATTTCGACGGTAACGATGTCTCCAAGCAGGATTCGGATAAAATTCTTTCGAATTTTTCCCGCAATATGGGCCTTCACTTCGTGCCCATTTTCCAGCTTCACCAAAAACTGGGTATTAGGGAGGGCCGTGGTCACTTTGCCCTGTTGTAAAAACGCTTCCTCTTTCGCCATCAGGTTCCGCTCCTAAACCAAAATACACAATTCATCAAATAGTAATTATAACACCATATCGCTGTCAATCCCATCCCATTTTATCAAGAAAAATGTTGAAATAACAGGAAACAAGGTGGATTAACCTGGGTTGGCCCAAATGGCCCCTCCCTTAAGGAAAAAAGAGGGGTAATCCCTCTATTTGTCCCAAGATTTGGAGTTACAAGCGATCAACATGATACCTTCGACATCCATAAGAAGCATAATTGGTATCCTATGCTTCCAAACGAACCTTAACGATTCGTCGATTTCCAACCCGGATCACAAGGCCATCGAAGATTTCAATCGTTTGGTTGGGATCGGTTATTTTGGTTTTGTCCGGGCCAATGGTCACTCCTCCCTGGTCGACCAGACGCCTTGCGTCGTTGTTGCTCTTTGCCAAACCCAAGGCCGCAACCAGTTTTGAAACGGTTAGTTTCCCCTCGGCCAAATGGCTTAATCCCAAGGATACCTCAGGTATGTCGGTGGGGTCCTGCCTTTCACTAAAGCGTTTGCGCCATTCCAAAGCGGCCGCCCCAGCGCCCTCTGCTCCATGGTAAAAGGCGACAATTTCTCGGCCCAATCTTTCCTTGGCTTCCCTTGGATGTGTCATTTTTCCATCCGCCAGGAGACTGATTTCCGCTTGTGGCAAATCGGTCAATAGTTGAAACCACTCGGTCATTAGGGAATCCGGAATACTCATGGCCTTTGCAAATTGATCATACGCCGATTCGGCCACGCCGATGTAATTCCCCAAACTTTTACCCATCCGCCTTTCGCCATCCAATCCCCTTAAAATGGGTAGCGTCATCGCGATTTGTGGTTCCTGGCCATCGTCCTTTTGCAAATCCCGGGCAACCATCAGGCTAAAAAGTTGTTCACTGCCACCCAGTTCAACATCTGCACGAATCGCCACCGAGTCGTGGCCTTGCATCAAGGGGTAAAGGCACTCATGAAGGTATATGGGCGACCCCGCCTTTAACCTTTTGGTAAAGTCATCGCGTTCAAGCATGCGCTGGATCGTGATTTGGGAGGTTAATGCCAGGACATTGAGAAAGGAAAAATTGCCAAACCAGTTTCCGTTACGATGAACCTCGGTATTGCCCAAATCAATAATCCGCCCGACCTGTTTCAGGTAGTCCAAAGCATTGATTTCGACCTGCTCGGGAGTAAGCCTGACCCGGGTTTGGTCCCGCCCTGATGGATCGCCTACAAGTGCGGTGTAGTTGCCAATGATGAGGACTGCCTTATGGCCAAGGTCCTGGAATTGTCTTAATTTTCTCAAGGGGACGGTGTGCCCCAAATGGACATCAATCCCGGTAGGGTCGATACCATATTTCACCCGGAGCGGTTTCCCGGTGGTTACCGATTTGACGATTTTCTTTTCAAGCTCTCCGCCGGGAACGGAGGCGTCGATCCCGCGGTTCAGGATTTTCAACTGTTCAGATGCGCTGATCAAGAGGCCACTCCTTGGAAACGCTTAGGCATACCACCCCGAAACAATACCCGGTCCATCCGGTTGGAATGCGTTTCGAATGTGCCTGATTTCAATGACCTTGTTTTGGTCGGACCATGCAATTGCCACAATATCCTGACGAATGGTTACCCCAGCAAGGTCATGACGCCTGATAAGCCAACGGGTTGCCGCAAGGATTCGTCGTCTTTTGCCGTGAGCTACAGAATCGAGGGGAATTTGCACATCCCCCACCCGACGCGACCGCACTTCCACCACGACAAGAGTGTCGCCTTCACGGGCAAGGAGGTCAATTTCTCCAATGCCCCGGGCATCCATGTTTTTTGCCAGGATTCGGAGTCCCTGGCGGCGTAAATAGGTCGCAGCAATTCGCTCAGACCGATTTCCAAGCAATCGCCGCCAGGTCCAGTTTGGGGTACCGAACCAATTGGGCAAAGGGAACCATCGCATGGGATCGCCCTCTCCCAAACCCAATAAAAGCGAATTTATTGGGTTGGTTTTTTGCGTTCGCGAAGACGGGTTGCCTTGCCAACACGATCGCGCAGGAAGTATAGTTTTGCACGACGCACTTCACCCGATCGTTTGACTTCCAACCTTGCAATGCGAGGAGATTCAAAGGGGAAAATTCGTTCTACCCCTTCCCCTTGCACAATGCGACGAACAGTAAAGGTGGCAGTTGCCCCGTGTCCCCGGATGGCAATCACCACTCCGTTGTAAACCTGGATGCGTTCCTTCTCACCTTCCAAAAAGCGGAGGTAAACATCAACCGTGTCCCCAATGGTGAAAGGGGCAATCTGGCGATTGACTTTTGCCGCGACACAAAAGTCCTGAACGCGTTGCTTTGCTTTCGTTTCAACCAAGTTCATTAAAGAGTTCTTCATTATCCATCCTGCCTTTACAAAAAAATCTAGTCCTTCACTTCACTATTGCCGACCGGAGATCCTTCATCCCCATTCGACCTGAGCAATGCCTGTTCACGCCTCCAGGCATCAATTTTCTGGTGGTCTCCGGAGAGTAATATACCGGGGACCTCCAACCCGTTGTAAACCCTTGGCCGGGTATACTGCGGGTATTCAAGAAGGCCAGGTTCACTGTGGGATTCCTCCACAGCACTGGCCGGGTCGCCAAGGAAACCCGGTATGAGGCGGATCACCGTTTCCATAACGACCATCGCCGGTACCTCGCCCCCGTTGCACACAAAGTCTCCAATGGAGATTTCAATGGGCTTTAGACCCAATCGAATCCGCTCATCGAATCCCTCATAGCGCCCGCAAAGGAGGACCAACCTCTCTTTTTTAGCCAATTCCCAAGCAACCGCCTGGGTGAGCCTTTTCCCGGAGGGAGTCAGCATGACCAGGGTTCCAGGCCGGGAATCGTCCGCCAGGACCGCTTCAACCGCACCAAACACGGGCCCGGGAATCAAAACCATTCCCGGTCCACCTCCGAATGGTTTATCATCCACGCTTTGGTGCCTGCCGCCAGCAAATTGGCGAATGTTCCAAAGCTTTGCCTGGATAAGCCCTTTGGCAATCGCCTTTGCGATGAGACTTTCCCCAAGAAACCCCGTGAATATCTCGGGAAACAGGGTCAGAACATCAAAGCGCAAAGGGAAAACCTCAAGGTTATGACCCGCTGGGAAAAAAACCGTTACGGCCTTTTTTTCCAGCGTTACCAGTTTAAGCGGTAAGGGCTTGGGTTTTTTCTGCGGCTGCCTTTTCAAACGCTTCCATGTGGCGTTTGATAAAAGCGGCCACATTTTCCGAGGGTTGTGCCCCAACGCCCAGCCAATATTTCACCCGAAGCGGGTCGAAATGAACGCGTTTTTCGGCCTCCTTGATGGAGGGATCGTAGGTTCCAAGTTCCTCAAGGACCCGACCGTCCCGAGGTTGTTTGGAATCGATTGCCACGATCCGGAAAAAAGCGCGATGCGCACGCCCCATTTTCTTCATACGAATCCGAACTGCCACTGCCTTATCCTTCCTGGCGGACCAGGCACCATGCCCTGCCACCCAAAACGCACCCCTCTAGCGGTGCTTTTTCTTGCGGCGCAACGCCGCACGATCCCTGGGAGACAATCCCCCGTCCCCTTGGTCCTTAACGGCGATTTTTGCCCCCGGCATAAAACCACCCATTTTTCCCAAACCCGAAACCATACGGATTCGCTCCAACATGGACATCTTGGCTATGGGCCGCATAAACGATCGGATTTGGTCAAATACTGTGACTAATTGCTTGACCTCGGTTGCCTGGACACCACTTCCCTTGGCAATCCTCATCCGCCTTGCATAGTCAATATCATCGGGGTTCTTCCGCTCTTTGGTGGTCATCGAGTCGATGATCCCCTGGATTCGGCGGATGGAAGCCTCAGGGTCCTGATCCGCAGGCATCATTTCGGACATTCCGGGCATCGAGCCTAAAACATCCTTGAGCGGGCCCATCTTCCGAATCAGGGGAAGTTGTTGGCGGAAATCCTCTAATGTGTAGTCTCCCGCCTCCATCTTTTTCTGCTGGCGAGTGCGTTCTTCTTCGGTAATCTCCGATTGGACACGATTGACCTTTTCCACCAACGAAAGGATATCGCCCTGCCCCAAAATCCGTTGGGCCATACCCTCGGGCCGAAAATCCTCAAGCCGGTCAAGCTTTTCCCCCATCCCCACAAATTTGATCGGTACTTTGGTGATCTCTTTGATGGAAAGGGCCGCACCACCCCTGGCATCTCCATCCAGTTTGGTGAGAATCACCCCATTGATTTCGAGGGCCTCATTGAAAGCACGGGCACTAAGGACAGCATCCTGACCGGTCATGGCATCGCAAACAAAATAGACCTGATCCGGCTGGATGGTTTTGTCGATCTGCCTGAGCTCATCCATGGGCATTTCGGCGACATGCAATCGACCCGCAGTATCCAAAATCACCGTGTCTAACAAAAGGCTTCTGGCTTGGGTAACGCCTCGCTTGCACACATCGATGGGGTTTGGTCCCAACCTGGCCCCGTCGGGACCAAACTTGACATCCTCGCGATAAACGGGGGTATCGACCTGCTTGCCAAGGAGTTCCAGTTGATCAATTGCCGCAGGCCTCTGAAGGTCGGCTGCCACCAGAAGAACCTTGCGTCCACGCTGTTTTAAATAAAGGGCAAGCTTGCCGGCTGTTGTGGTTTTGCCTTGGCCTTGAAGCCCACAAAGCATGATCACGGTGGGGCGCCCTTGCGCCACGGGAATCGTAGTATCGACCGGGCCCATCAAGGCTACCAATTCGTCGTATACAACCTTGAAAACCTGCTCGCCTGGGTCGAGGGATTTTAGAACTTCCTGGCCAATAGCCCGTTTGGTTACCCGGGTTATGAACGCACTTGCAACATCCAGATGCACATCTGCATCCAAAAGTGCGGTCCGGACCTCATCCATGCTTTCACGGATATTCGCTTCGGAAAGACGACCCTTCCCGCGAAGTTTCCGTAAGGCCCCGGTCAGCGTTTTTTGCAAACCCTCAAACATAAAATTTCACAAGCCAAAAAAAGAACGGGCCCGGCCCAACAAAGGCCGAGTCTAGGAATCATTCATTATAAGGGGTAATCCGGCGGTCTGCAATCCAAAGAGCCCTTGGGAGTGGTCCAAAAAATCAGGAATTGGAAAAAAAGATGAATTATTATATCTTTTGATCGTTCAATATATGATTAAGCAAGCCCCAATCGGGTCGATTCCTGGGACCAACCCCTTTATGGATGTCCCTTTGGATTTGTTCCAATTCCTCATCCTTTACATAAGGAAGGCCTTTTTTTCGAATGCGCTCATACATGACGGCCGATGCCTCCGGTGTAAAACCGCTCCCCGGCTGATGCTCGATGTGGTAGATCGCCTGAGGTTCTTCAAAGACACATTCCGTCAAACCATTCGCAGCCGCCTGGTAAAGCAAGAGCGAATCAATGTGCATGGAAAAGCCATCAAACTCCCAGTAGCCACCCAGCTGGTAAAAATCCTCTTTTGATAGCAGGGTAAAATCCCCACAGCCGTTGGTGTGCCAATGATTTTTTTTCTCCAGGTCATCATCACCCTTTGGAAATCCCAAATCCCCATCAAGGTCATTTCCACACGAGGAGGGGGTTGGAAACGCCATTTGTCCGGATTTTGGTAGACGCAACAGGCTTCCCTTGAGAATGGGCCGAATCAACTCGTGCCAAAACCAATTCCACAGTGACCCAACTCTTGTCAGCCAACCAAAAGAAACCAGTTTTATCCCATCCGCCCGGAGGGCTAATACCCGTTGACCAGGGTCACCCGAAAAAGGTGCAATTAGGCCAGCAAAGGCAAGGCGCAAGACCACCCAACTTTTAACCGTATGGGGTACCCGAAGATGCAATTTCCTTCGGGACTCCAAGCGAAAGGAACCAAGGCACCCATTTATATGGTGGACAAACAGGCGTGCGGGAACCCCCAAATGGGAGGGACCGGGTGCCGCTTCAAGTTCTACCACCGATCCCGCAGGGACTGCCAGGAAGGTTTCCTTTTCAGCCCAACGAAAAAAAGGTTTTCCAGGTTCTTTTTCGACTTGATGCCAACCCTTACCCAACAAAATGCCCTGAGGAGAAAGCTGGGAGGATGATTTATCTTCCAAATGAAACGCATGAATCCGAATAACCAGCCAATCCCTGGCACCAGGCGGAAGGGAACCTGCCCGGACCCTAAGTTGGACCCGTGACCTGGCGGCCAACCCAAAAGGAATGCAATGCCTTTCCCTCTTGCAAAGCAGGACTCTATGGAACAATTTTCCCTCTTCATCGCAAAAATCCAAGGGGAGCGACCCGGTGATGTCAAGGACCAAAGGTTCCAATTCCACCACCAAGGTGGGCTGGGCCTCGTAGACTTGAAACCTGGCCAAAGGCTGCAAATACGAACCAATTCCCTGTTCCTCATGGCATTCGGAAAACCCGGAAAGGGGCCCGATGCGGGGGTCGATCACCTTTTCCCATTTGGGTTTGCCGTCTGGATGAACCCGAATGGTGCTTGCCGGTCGATTGTGTCGAAGTTGATTGCAATTGGCCCAGGCAAGCATCGCTTCAACGCCTTGACCAAGGGGTATTTCGTTACGGACATCGGTTCGGTCAATTCGGAACAGGACCTTTGGGAACAAGTTTTTTTCGGCAAGATTTTGCACAAGGGCATCGTTGAACAGGATGTCAACATTGGTGAATAAAAGAAATTTCCCTTTTGCCCGGCGTGCCCCCACATTTTTGGCAATCATCTGGTATAGTCCCATTTTATTGCTATGTACCATGGTTCTGTGGACTTCTTCGGGTACGGTAATGATGCGGATGGATAACCCGCCACGCTCCTTTGGCCAGGCTAACGCCTCGGACAATGAAGGTCGATCCGGGGGTGGGTTCCATTCGACCAGGATTAATTCCGCACTCCAACCCCACCGTTCGGATTGCCCACAAAGGCCATCGATAAACGCTTGCATCCGTTGGAGCATGGAGCCGCCATGGTCGTCATTTCGCGAGGTGGCGATGATGCTAAGGTAAGGGTCGGTCATAAAATAGTTCTACCGCTTGGGGTTTGTCCCTGCGAGCAATTGACTTTCAGGTTTGGACAAAAGTCGAGCCGACATGTCGGCTGAGAAAACCTGATAAAGTCGCAAAACCAAATCCAGCTCCGGCCAAAAAAGGGGAGCGTACCCTGCAAACCTCTTTAAAACGATTCAACGGCAAGGTGCCACAACCGCAAAAGAGGAACCCAACAGGGTAACCTGACTTCCCGGATGGGATACCATTCTGCCATATTTCGCCCCCAAGCTGGTATCCTCCCGTTATTGGGTCCCTCGATCCAAAGCCCGCTTAAACACCTCATCAAGGGTAATGACCGGAAGGCCCTCGGCCTTTAGGCGAGCCAAAAGCCTTTCCATTCCCTCGGGCGTAGCACCCAAACCATGTTCTATATGATAGATCTCCATTGTTGGTGAAATCCGTTTCTCCCTTATCCCGGCATGGCGAAGCCGGTACAAAAAATCGGTATCCAGATTCAGCGAAAAGACCGGTTCCTCACTATGTCCACCTACCCGGAAAAAATCGTCCCGATCCACCAAAGTAAAGTCTCCACAGTTGTTCATGTGGACCGCCTCGGGCATGGCGGGAGGTAATTCGGCCGCTTCGGTTCTCCTTAACTCGCCACGCAAATAGGCACGAATATTTTTTAGCAAGGTAATTGGCCGCAAACCGAACAACCCATTGCCTAAAAGGTGAAAAAGCGAGGCCCCTTTTTCAGGATTCCATTTGCCACCCAAAAGGGAGAAATTCAACACCCGATCATCCCTTGGGTCTTGTGTTTGGCGATACCCGGTGGGACTTGGAATAAGGCTTATTTTCGCCCAATCACGGCCTAACCGAGGGACATAAATCGACAACCGCCTCCTTCCGGCAATGGCAAAACTTCCCCATTTCCCAACGGAGTCATCCATGATGCTTAACCAAAAAGCAACCATTCCTGTACCGGGTCCTGGCCCAATGTCCAATTGAAGGCTTCCTCCCCTGCTTCCCTTGGGAAAAGGTATTTCCAAACCGGATTGCCTTCCTGCCCAGCGAAAGGGAGTACCTTCAGGGGTTTTTTCGATCGGGTGCCAATCCCCGCGAAAAACCACATCCTCGATGATCTCAGGATCTTCATTAATGGTTGCCCATTCCGTTTGCAGCCACGAATCCAAGGGACCCACCCCAGCAATAATCTGGTAAAGTGCCCAAGGGAGCACCAACGGGGTTGCCCGGGTGGGCAGGTTTCCCTTGGCGTTAAAGCGAATGGTTGGATCGCCCTTGCTTAAGGATTGTTTAATAAAGATCCGGGTCCGTTCCGAAAAAGTAACCGTTCCTGATCTTTCCAATCCATTTGGTCCATGGATTTCCAATTGAAGGTGGCAAGGCTCAGGCCCCACTCCCGGCCCGGGGCCGACATCGAGCACGATTCCCTGGGCCAGGACTTGGGAATCCACATGGAGGAACGATTCGGTGGCGGATAAAACTTTTGCATTGGCTGGGTTCAGGCAGGCGGTAAAGTTCCGGCCAAGGTTAACCCCTAATACCTTGACAATACCGGGTTCCAAACGAAATCCGGTTTCAGTGACAGGGTAGGTTCCCACAAGTCCGTTATGGCGAATCTGATGCGTTTTTGCCCATTGCAAAATGGATTCTGGCCCATCCTCCTTGGGGAAATCCGCCGCAATGTCCAGTCGATCGGTCCGATAATAAACCCCTTTTTCGGTGGGAATATTGGCTAAAAATTTTGCCATGTTGACTGAAAGGAGGATGTCAATGTTTGTAAATAAAAAATGCCTTCCCAATGCCATTCTGGCACCCCTGTTTTTGGCAATCATCTGAAATAGGGCAAGCTTCTCCGCATGGGGAAAGGTATTGTGGGTATAAGGTGGCACCTGAACAATGTTCACGGTCAAGTGAGGATTTGGGGCAGGGAGGTTTAACACCTCCGCCAAACAAGGACGATTGGGGGGAGGGTTCCATTCCACAAGAACCAATTCCCACCTTGGTTTTAAGTGGGCCGCATGGAAGGCAAGATTATCTATCATTGCCTGCAACCGATCCAGAGGCCGATCCCCATGGTCATCGTTACGCGATGTAATGATAATGCTCAGGTCAACGGCTGGGTCAGGCAACAAGGGGGAGTACTCTTAGGAATCTGCCAGGACCTCAGGATCAAGCGCCATTACCAATGCTATGGTTGCTGCGCCTGGCAAACCCTGGTATTCACCCTTTAAAAGCCCTTCACGGATCTTTTTGGGGGGAATGGTGACAACCGACAAACATTCGTGTGGATCGGGATCAAACGGAGCAAATACGACATCACGGGCAGTAAAAAGGTGCATCGCCCCGCAGCCACGGTTGGCATCAATGGAATATCGACCCAACGATTTCCAAACCCCATCAATGAATCCTGTTTCTTCGGCGAGTTCCCTTTTCGCTGCCTCAAGGGGAGATTCCCCCGGATCGACAATTCCCCCCGGAGCCCAAAGAGATTGGGCTTTGAGGCCTGGGCGCCAAGCGTCAACCATGACGATGGATCCGGTCGTTGTCCGGGCCAATACCATGACAAAGTCCGGAAAATCCACATGCCAAAAATCATGAAGCCGCCTTCCTGTGGGTAATAGATATTCCACTTGGCGGACCGTTAGCCATGGGGGGCAATCAAGGACCACCCGCTCGGCCTCAACAATCCATGGGGTATTCATGGGGCGACTTTCAGGATACCTTAAACGGTTGGACCAAGGGTGGGGAAAAAGACTTGTTGGCAACTTTTTGGACATCCCCTGTTCCAAGGGCAATGACTTTTGCAACATCCGCAAAATCAGATAATTTGTTCAGCCTCCAACAATCCAAAATCACCTTTGGCCGTTTGGATTCGCACAACACCTCGCGGGGGAGGTTGCCATATTCCGCACAAGGAAGGGCAACAATGATTATGTCCGATCGCTTGCAACATTCCTCAACCGAATCGGTAAACTCAATGTCCTGATTCATTGACATGACTGCAGGAATCCTGGCGTGAAAATCGTGGGCAATGACCGGGAGGCCTCGCTCGGCAAGAGCGTCCGCCAAGGCAATTCCGAACGATTTTTCCACGACATTAGTGCCCGGTTTGTAGGCGAGCCCGAGGATGCCGACAGTCAATCCACGGGGATCAAGGTTGTTAATAATGGTCAGCACCCGATCAAGTTGGGAATTGTTTATCTTGTCAGTAGCTTCTGGAAGTGCCATTTCTTTACCCAGGTCCATTCCCAATCGGGCAAGGGCGCGATTGTCACGGGGAAAGCATGGTCCTCCGAAGGAAACCGATCCCCGAAAGTATTTGGCTCCAATGCGACTATCATGCCCCAGTGCCTTGGTCACATCATCGACATTGCCTTCAGGGAAATTTTCACAGATGGAAGCGATCATATTCGCAAAAGAGATCTTCATAGTTACAAAACTGTTCAGGGAAATCTTGGTTATCTCCGCGTTAACAATTGCCATTCGGGAAATGCCAGGGTTGCTTTGATGGAGCGTCTGGTAAAAATCGGCCAGCAATTTGCCGCTTGCCGAATCAGACTCTCCGATCAATACCAGATCGGGGTGCAGAAAATCGCGAATACAAGTGCCAAGCGCAATGAATTCGGGGGAATAACAGACACCGATATTGCTGCCTACTTTCTGGCCCGATGCACTTTCCAACGCCTTGATGAAAACCGCATCGGTGTCCCCGGGCATTACCGTACTGGTAAGGACCACAAGGTGTGGATCGGTACGGCCCAATAGTGCAAAGCCGATTTCCCTTGCGGCGGCTTCCGCATATTTCATCGAAAAGGAACCGTTTTTTTCGCTTGGAGTGGGAACAATGACAAAAGAAATGCGACTGTTTTGTACAGCCTCGGCGAGGTTCGATGTGGCCCTTAACCGCCCACCTGTTTGAAGGAGCAGTTCTTTTAATCCCGGCTCAAATACAGGGGGTTCAAGGCGATTGATTTTCTCCACCGTGGCAGGAACCATGTCCACACCGATGGTGTTATGGCCCAGGGAGGCAAAGATCGCCGCCATGGGAGAACCGAGTTTACCCAAACCAATGACGGCAACATCCATGCTGCGTCTCCAAAGTGCCAGATAAAAACGGATTGAAACCTGAAAAAAAAGGCGATTAGGCTGCTCGACGAATGGGACCCAAGGCGGTTAATCGCTTGAGATCGGCATCCACCATCATTTTAATCAAACCGGAAAAGTCCACTTCCGGCATCCAACCTAGCTTGTTTTTTGCGTGATTTGGGTTGGAAAGCAACAAATCCACCTCGGCCCGTCGATAGAAGGCGGGGTCCACAACGACATACCTTTCCCAGTCGAGACCGACATGACCAAACGCAAGCTCACAAAACTCCTGAACGCTGTGGGTTTCCCCGGTTCCGATGACGAAATCCTCGGCCTGGTCTTGCTGGAGCATAAGCCACATTGCCCGGACATAATCCCCGGCAAATCCCCAGTCACGACGAGCCTCCAGATTGCCAAGTCTCAATTCTTTGGCTTGTCCTAATTTAATCCGGGCAACCGCATCGGTGATTTTGCGGGTTACAAACTCGATTCCCCGGCGGGGGGATTCGTGGTTAAACAGAATTCCCGAACAGGCATACATGTCGTAGCTTTCGCGGTAGTTCATGGTGATGTAATGGCCATAGGCCTTGGCCACAGCATAGGGAGAACGCGGGTGGAACCGGGTCGTTTCACTCTGGGGGGTTTCCACCACTTTGCCATACATTTCGCTGGAACTTGCCTGGTAAAAACGGGCTTGGGGACAAGTGAGACGCATCGCATCCAAAACCCGGGTTACCCCCAAACCGGTTACCTCACCGGTTAGGAGAGGCTGACCAAAAGAGGTTGGAACAAAGGATTGGGCTGCCAAATTGTAGATTTCATCCGGTTTGTATTTGGCAAAAATTTCCATGAACGAACTTTGGTCCAACAGGTCACCCTGGGCAAGTTCAATCCTGCTTTCTATGTGCCCAATTCGTTCCGTATTGGGGGTACTTAATCGGCGAACAACCCCAACCACCTTATAGCCCTTTTCCAGTAACAATTCTGCCAGGTAACTTCCGTCCTGACCTGTAATACCTGTAATGACTGCCGTCTTGCCCGCCTGCGCCATTTTTCATCTCCGTCCTTGGAATTCCCGGGATATTACCACGCTTTTGAAACCGAATGCAAGAAAGAATTTGGAATGTAGGGGATTGGGGCCATTAACGATTTTTGGCTAGCATTTCCAGGTGATGCCTGGCTTCCTCCACCCGCCTTTGATCGGTGTCGTGGGTTGTAACCTCCTTGAATAGAACAGCCGCCCTTGGTCGATCAATGTTATATTGTTCATACAGTTTCGCAGCACGCATTCTTGCCTCTGCCTGTTGGGGGTTCCACTGCACGGACCTGTCGTAATAGAGTGCAGCTCTGTTATGTTGTTTGTACGCTTTGCTTTCATAAAGCTCACCCAGCTGATATGCGGTATCGGAAATTCGGTTGCTGGTGGGGTGCGAGGTAAGGACCTGCTGAAGGAGAATTTCGGCACGCCTTTGATTGTCGATATAGTCCGTGCCCCAACCGCGGTCTTTGTAGGTCAGGGCCCGGCGGTAAATTTCGTTGGCTTCCGGACTGTTTTGAATGGCTTGTGTTCCCAAGGATACCGGAGGCACATCCAAATCAAAGATAAAGGGTTGCTTGGCGATACGGTGGTATTGGATCAATTCATCCTCTGCCCATTTTGCCTTCTCTGTTTGATTGGTTTGCAGGCAATAGATGCGTAGGGTTTCCAAATTGCGCTGGTATTCTTTTCGGGAAATGAGCAGTTTTTCAACCATATCCGAATAGGGACCGCCGGTTGGCACAACCGGTTTGACAGAGCCCAAAGCGGGGGGCGGCGTGTTGGTTCCCAATGGTGCCGGAGAAGGGACTGGAACAGGAGCGGAACCCCCTGGCGTGGAAACGGGGGCAGGTGTCCCCACGGTCGCCCCTGGAATGGGCGCCGGTGTGGGGCTTGGAGAAGGGGCCTGGCCCAAGGCGGTGGTTGCGAAGAAAAGGCCAAGGAAGCCTCGGAGCACCCTACCTTCCAATAAACGAAACCGATTGGGGTTATTTGTATTCATTCCTTTGTCCCCTGAGACAGGAGGCATTTTCACCCGTATCTTCGAAAAAAATCAAGAGCCACTGGCAAAACTTCCCAACTGGCCCATCCAAATCGTCCAAAGATTGCATTCTGAAAGGGCCAATTGATTGACGGCTATGCCTCCTTTCGGTTATGACACAAGTGCAGTTTCCAAGATAAAGGACCAAAGGACATGGCAGACCGCTTGGGTTAAGAAGGGGTTTTAATGAAGGTTTTGGTGGGGACCCGCTGTTTGATTCAACCCAAAACAGGGATCGGGCATTATACGGAAGAAATGCTGCGTTCTTTGGGCCAGCTGGCCGATTCCCCCGAAATATTTTCCTTTCCTGGAAAGTCCCTGCTCCGATGTACTCAATTGGGCCTTGGTGCTTTGAAAACAATTTCCCATTGGGCTCACAGCATTGGGAAAACCAGGAAGGACGGGAATCGCCAAGGCCCTGGAGGGCAACCCGCTTGGTTGGAAAAAATCTACAACTACCTGCTGGAAAGGGAGTTGGCGTCCGGGAAATACGATCTTTATCATGAGCCAAACTATTTTGCCCAACCAACCGATCTTCCCACAATCGTAACGGTTTGCGATCTATCCGCCTTGTTGCACCCGGATTGGCATCCGGCAACCCGGGTTCGCCGTCACGAACAACTTTTCCAATGGCTTTTGCCAAGCGGGGCCCATTTCCTTACCATTTCCGAGTTTGTGAAAAACGAGATGGTGCAGGTTTTAGGGGTTTCCCCACAAAGGGTTCATGTGACCTGTTGCGGTGTTCGGAACCATTTTCGGCCTTTGCCGTCTGAAACCATTGATGCCGGCCTCAAACATTTGGGCCTTCCTCGTGGGTATTTTCTCCATGTTGGGACCATTGAACCCCGGAAAAACCTCCTCCTTTTGCTCCAGGCGTGGGCCGACCTTAAACCCAAATGGAAATCCAGACACCCATTAGTCCTTGTGGGAGGAATTGGCTGGGCGGACGCAAAAACCTTGGACTTGATTCAAAAGCTAAAACCTCAGGGTCTGATCCATTTAGGCTACCTGGCGGAAAGGGATTTACCCTTGGTTTATAGCGGGGCAAGGGCTTTTCTCTATCCCTCGCATTATGAAGGGTTTGGCATGCCCCCGGTTGAAATGCTTGCTTGTGGGGGAGCGGTGCTTACCGCCCCTGCCGGAGCCGTGGAGGAGGTTACCAGCCCGGCGGCTCATGTAATAAGGTCAAACGAGGCTTCGGTTTGGCGGGATGCCATGACCTTGGTGGCTTCGGATAACGAATGGCACGACCATTTGACCAGCCGGGCGGTAGAAACGGCAAAGAGATATACTTGGAAACGATGTGCGGAACTTACTTTGTTGGGTTATCAAAAAACTTTGGGATTAGCCGATCCGCCGACCAACCGGTCGAAAGCGGCTTGAAATCGTTCCCCACCAATTGGTGATTTGGTTGGATTGTTTGAACCCATTTGTTGGGGAAAACCTCCTTTGGTCCGTATCCTATTCCATTGGGTTAATCCAAAACAATTGCTGAGAATTGACAGCTAATGGGCTTCAATGTTACCCGCCACCAGGCATTGCTTTCACCCAACCTCGCCAAATACTCAGGGCAAATTTGGGTCCTTGAGGATGGCAGGGGGGCCAAAGCGTCCATTTGGCCAGAAATCGGTTTTAACCTGATTTCTTGGACTGTGCCTGTTGCCAACACTTCCTTTGAACTAATCCACCAAGACCCCCAATTGTTCCAGGATGCCAAGGCAACCCGGTCCGGCAACCCCGTATTGTTTCCGTTCCCCAATCGGATTGTCGGGGGAAATTACAATTGGGACGGCAAAACTTATCAACTCGACCGAACCGGTGACCAAGGTGCGACGGCGATTCATGGTTTCGCCTGCAGGAACAGTTGGAAAGTCCTTGAAAGTGGAGCTACCGGGTCGAGTGCTTGGATCACCGGAGAGTTTTTGCTTTCACGCGATGCACCCAAGGACAGGAACGATTGGCCAGCGGAAGCAAGGCTTAGGCTTACCTATCGATTGCAAGGCAAACCAGGAAAAAGCTGTTTGCGTTTGGAAGCGGTTGTGGATTCCCCAGGGGGCAAAGCCCTTCCTTTTGGTTTGGGCTATCACCCCTACTTTGCGATTCCCGGGGATTCAGGAGTTGAAATCAGGGTTCCGGCCAATGCCTATTGGGAATTGGAAAGTTGCATCCCTACCGGGAGAATACTTCCTTTGGACGAAAGCAGGGATTTATCCCAATTTCGATCCTTTAACTCGGTTTATGTGGATGATGTGTTGGGAGAATTGCCAAAAACCGCTCCATCCTCCACAGACCAAGGCCTGGAAACATTGCATTTGCGAGGCGAAATCCGCCATCCCCAAAAAGGCACCCTTGGCATTTGGTGTGATCACCACTTTCGCGAGATTGTGGTTTATACCCCACCAAGCCGCGATTCCTTTTGCATCGAACCCTACACTTGCCCGACCAACGCCATCAATATGCCCCATTCAGGAGCAAACGATGGCTGGATCCTTCTCCCCCCGAACCAAACTTGGACTGGCACCAATGAATGGACCTTCGGTTAACGCAAACCAAACCAATATATCATGAAGAAAATTCCAAGACGATCCCGGTTGCCTATCCTTCCCCAATCCCTCCTGGAGAGGTTGCGGGGGCCTGTGGCATTTGTCAATTTGCAGCTTGAGGAAGCGATCCAATGGGTTCAGGCCCTGGGAACCGACCGCATCACTCAAATGGCTCAGGGAAATGACCTCCCCCTCTTTTTCTTTTTTGACGATACCAGGGCCCGGGCACTCGACCATTATTTTCGTGAAGTCGATCTTGGTGCCCGAACCGAGGCCCTTGCCGACCTTTGGGACCTCCCCCCCCAACAAACCCTTCTTTGGGCTCCCCAACGCAATGATGAAAGGGAGTTGAAACTGGATATTGTCGAGCAGGCTTGGCATGCCCTTCGGCCAGGCGGTTTGTTTCTGGTTTGGTTACCCACCAAAGACTTGGTGGATACTTCTCCGATGGTGCGCAAGGTTTTCGGCCGCATCCATGAAGTCCCCGAGGGAAAAAACACTCTCCTTTGGGCCCAACGAACAGGGACCAATCCCAAACGCCGCCATGAAATCTCCTTTACGGCGAAAATCACCAAAAAAGGTCCATTTTCCTTCACTGCCCGCCCAGGAGTTCACTGCTTTGGCCAAATCGACGAGGGCACCCGGGCCCTGGATGAGGTCATTGAAATCGAACCTGGGGACCGTATTCTTGACATCTGCTGTGGGGTCGGTGCCGCCGGAATCGTGGCGGCCCAAACAGGGGGTGAAACAGGTGAATTGGTTTTTGCGGATGGGAGCCCCAGGGCTCGGGAAATTGCCGTATTAAATGCCCGGGCCAATGGTGTTGCCAAGGTTTCAGCCGTTTCCATCGAATCCCTGGAAACACTTCCTGATGATTATTTCCGGGTGATTCTTGCTCACCCACCCGGATTTGGCACCGGGCCACTCACCGAACGAATCATTGAGGAGGCAAGCCGACTTCTCGATGCCCAAGGCCGGTTTTACCTTCTTACCAAACAACCCAATGAAACCGCTCCCATGGTTGTTGCCAGTTTTCGTCGTGCCGACGCCCTGATCAATAAAAGCTATACTATTTTGGTCCACAATCGTGCCATGCCCGATGGCATTCTTGCCGAGTTTGAAGACGAAAAATGGCTTGAAAGTTAAGCGGCGCAGTGCTTCCTTTTAGGCCTTTTGATTCCTTTTTGTGGAATCTCAACAGATCCTGTCGGCCAATAGGGTTTGAGGGATTGTGGCAATCCTTTGATTGTGGCAACCAGGTTCCCCGTGGTTTAAGGAAAACCTCGAAGCTTTGATGTCTTTGTTCCCTAATTCGGTTCCCATGGGCGTGCCGTTAACCAATATCCAAACCAGTCCCATTTGGATTTCATTGCTGGTTACCCCGCCTGGAAAGGTTTCAGGTCCTGAATGGGAAAAATGGGTTTGAACCCTGCCCAAAGGAGAACAGCTTTTTGCGTGAAAAACCCCCTTATTGCCTAATCCGAATGGGGTTGTGATAATTAACATAATACAGGGGGTGCCATAGTGAAAGATTGCGTTCGTGCCCGTGCCTTTACACTTATTGAGCTACTGGTTGTGATTGCCATCATTGCCGTTTTGATCGGCTTACTCTTGCCTGCTGTGCAAAAAGTCCGCGAGGCGGCCAACCGACTTCATTGCACCAACAATCTCAAGCAACTTGCCCTTGCCTGCCATACTTTTGAAAACACAAATGGCTTTTTTCCGCTTGCCTATACCAATCCCAATGGACCCAACTCCATGAAATGGCACACCTGGACCCCGTTCCTTTTTCCCTATTTGGAAGAAGGAAACCGAGTCAGTAACTATGATTTTGCCTCGGACTGGTGGAAGACTCCAAACCGTGAAATTGTCGCCACCAAAGTCAAATCGTTGCAATGCCCCTCTACTCCCAACCCGGATAGAATCCAGGACAAGCCCGAAGCCACACCTCCCAATAAAACAGGAGCCGTCAGCGACTATTTTCCCCCCACCGGGGTTAATGCGGAAATCAATCAATATTTACCAGCAACCGATCAGCTTTCACCGAATTCCGATTTGCGCGGAGTAATGTGCTGGTGGAGTGCCAAAAACCTGGTTAACAAACAAGCCGACATCCTCGATGGGACTTCCCATACCATCCTGATGGGGGAGTGCGCAGGCCGGGAAGATGTATGGCGCAAAAACATTATGACGGCGGTAAACTTTAATGTGGTCCCCAAGGTCCGGGCTCGTGGAGGGGCGTGGGCAACCCCGGACAACCCCTACGAGATTGGTTCAAGGAAAGCGTGGGATGTTGCCTTTGGTCCCATTCCCTTCCCACCTGGAATCAATACCTCCAACGAATGGGGACACGGCTTTTACGGCTTTCACTCCCATGGGGCCAACTTTGCCATGGCGGATGGATCTGTTCGATTTCTTTCTTCCTCAACCGAACTCAAACTCTTGGCCTACCTCGTTACCCGTGCGGGAGGCGAAGTGGTACCAACCCCCTGACCTTGACCCTTTTTTCTGGCGATTTGTGATAGGCTAAGTCCTGAATCCCTATTTCGATAGTAATCAACAATTCCCGGGAAACACTGATTAAACAATCAAGCCTTTGTTTTGAATCCAAACCGTCAAGCGAGCCGGTTGGTTCAAGGCCTTTCGGGTTGACCTAACCCAGGTAACTCGGTTCGAGTGATTCATTACGATTTTTTGGCCAGTTTTGGGACCATGATTGTATGTTCGGCGGCAAAGCGGGTACCTGACCCAGATAAAGGGGATTTGGAATCCCGTCGTTTGCAGGCTGATTTGACTTTTTCTTGGGGAAGATTGGGTTTTCATGGTCCCAACAGCATAACTTTGGGTAATACCAACTAAATCCAGATCTTTGCATTTCGAGGAAATACCCTCTATTTTGCCCAAGAAGCTTGCCTGCACCTTTCTGCCCCTTTAACTTGACCATAGTATTCCCATCAATCACCTCTGGGATTAAGCCATGTCCTCCCGAGTGGTTTTCTTCGGCCGGTGGTTGCGTCGGTTTTATCGTCCGGTTTCCCCGATCTTAAACCGTTCACTGTTAACCTTGGAATCCCTCGAAAACCGGCTTGTCCCGGATGGCCAAGGATTCTCGCAACTTCTTCCTCAATGGAACGGGGATAACTGGGTGCACCCATCGGCATCGGTTGCGACACTTTCTTCCAACTCGGTCCTCGTTCCCCTGGTGGCTCCTTCTCCTCCCTCATCGGGACCGGGTGCCGTTCCCTCCGACTTTTCCCAATTC
>SXGS01706064.1_pt1 | contig 35800 bp, 33 predicted proteins | sample 3174681 | NCBI WGS metagenome assembly SXGS01 (sample SAMN11356861, study PRJNA531348) | freshwater metagenome | isolation source: freshwater sample F1-80 | place: China: Fuxian Lake, Yuxi | collected 2017-12-25
GCAGGGAGGCGTCCAAGTAGCGCCTGAAGATGAACCAGATCACCGTGAATATCGCCAATCGCAAAGGTACGTCCTGCCATCGGGGCCACCATCGGATTAGCGTGCACGGGGGGTAAAATGCCTGACGCCATCGTGGCACGGTCCGAGTCTGCGTGGAAGGCAGACATCATTTCTCGCCGCAAATTGACCTACACTACGCCGCTCGATCCGAATCTCGGGTGCCCGCGTCACGTACGTTCGGCCTCTGGAATCGTGACCTGCGGCGACGGCTGGTTGGTCGTTCAGGATGACGCGAATTTTCTCGCAAAGGTGTCCGCCACCACCGTGGCTCCGGTTCCACTCCCTTTGCGTAATGGCTTTCGTTTGTTTGACAAAGCAACAGGGGGTAAAAAGAACAAGTGGGATTTGGAGGCGATCACTTCGATTGACGGGGCATTTTATGCGTTTGGCTCGGGATCGACCCCCAACCGTGAAGTGGTGTTAAGGGTGACTGGGGATCTCGCGAATCCGGAGGTTCAGATACGAGATGCAGCCGATTGGTACGGGACCTTGTCCACTTGGCTGGCCGGCGCGGAATTGAACATCGAAGGTGTGAATCCCTGGGGAGGCCAACTTTGGGTCGCACAACGTGGCAATGGAGCGCCCACCGCGGTCGACGCCCTTTGGAGTTTTGCCGTTGCCGACTTTTTATCTTGGTTCGAAGGCGGTAAGCCACCAGAGATCTCGTCGGCAACCACGGTGGATCTCGGGAAGGTCGACGGGGTGAGGTTGACCATGACCGACCTGACGTCCTCCGCGAACGAACGCTTTTTTGTCGCCGCAGCCGAGGATTCACCCGATGCAGTTCAGGATGGCCCGGTCGTTGGTGCAGCGATCGGCATTTTGGACGCGGAGAATTCGCGCTGGACGCGAATCTACGAGGAAGGGAAGCCGTCTCTCGACAAGTTCGAGGGTATCGCCCAGGATTCAGACGATCCAGCGCTCTTTTGGTTGGTGACCGATGCGGACGACCCTGATGTCGCGGCGGATCTGTGTTCGGTACGGTTTACAAGGACTTAAGAGATTTCTCGAGCACCGCGTACTTTCGAATCACATGGAAGCCGTCCTTCAGCGGGAGGTGCTCTCTTTCCCAGGGCATTAGGTGGACGCCCGCTTTGTACCCAGACTTCCGGGCGGACTGGTGGGCAGCGGCCACCAACCAGGCCGCGAGGCCCGCCTGCCGAAACTTAGGTCGAACGCCGAGGGTGTTCACCACAAACCAGCCGCGTTCCGAATGATCGGCGTCCGGCAAAGCGAAGAGGATCCCCGCGGGTTCACCCTCAGGAGAGCGTCCGATCATCACCAGCCGCGGATCGACCTTCTGCCGGAGTGGGCGGTACCACTCCTGAATGACAGACTCGGAGACGTCTGCGAAGTTAGGCACCTTTGAATAGGATTCCGACCGGATCTGATGCAGAAGATGGATCGCCTCGCGGTAGGAGGCCTCGCTAGGCCGGCCTTCGCCAGGGTCCAACGCCAATTGTCGAACGGTCCATCCGGTCATGGACAAACGGGCGACGCGATCGGTGGAGGTGCGGATCTGCGCGTCGTGCTCAGCAACGGCTGCGACAAAGTGCGCTACGTCCGAGTATCCAGCGCCTAGCCAGCGGTCGGCCCGATCGAGCGGCTCCGTGACAAAGGGGGCGTCCTCAAAGGGGCCAAGGCTGGCGCCATGCGGAAACCATGTGCACATTTCCACGGGCCCACGTACTTTTTTGCAGCCATGGGCGCTAAGCCAGCTCTCGGCTTCGCGCAGAACCGCTTCCGATCCTACCCAATCGCCGATGGTTCCGACCTCCGGGGTGTCGGGGTGCATGCTGGCGAGGCATCGGGAATCTTCTAGCGCGAACGGCGCTACTTTACCGACTTCTTCGTAGAGAGAGAGGCGACGGAGGTCGCCGCCCAACGAATTCCAAGCGTCGCGATCGATAGGCATGGAATTCGATAACGCATGGACCGCTGGCGCGCATCGGCGCTCGAATTACGAGGTAATGATGATTCCGCAACGGTTTTCAGATTTGGCCGCTCAGGCGGCGATCGCGATGCGATGGCCGACCTTCCATGGGTTTGCGTTGACCGAGACCGAGCTGGACGCCTTGCGCGCCGATGTGGAGGCGTTCTTGGGCGCCCTTCCGCAATCGGATGTGATCGAACCCTGGGAAGAGGATGGCGAACCCTGGGAATTGCGGATTGACCTTCCTGATCTTACGCCGGACGAATGGGTGCCGCTATTCGAACATCTCACCTCCTTGGAAGCGGATTTTTTGCTCGTGCCCGGTGTTCCGCTCATGGTGCAGCACGCGGAGGATCAGGGCTGGTTCTCGCGTGACCGCTTGGTGGGCGGCGGGGTGTGGGCCGATGTGTGGCGGGAGGCGGAATCGGACGAGGTGATCGCCCGTCGCTGGATGCGGCGCTTGTCGGCGGAGGATCCCGCGCTTGGTGCGCTCGCCGGCGAGCTGACGGAGGCGGTTCGCCGAGTTAGCCCGGATCTCCAATTTCGATCGGTGCAAGGTGATGATTTAGTTCAGCCGATCGTTCACCCCGCGACCGGCCGGTTTGGGGTGGAATTGTCGTTTTCGGCGGAGACCCCCGATCGGCTTGCGGATCCAGTAGTGCGGTCGGAGATTTTGTGCGCAATCGCCGATGTGGTTGAGGCGCACCGGAGGGATCCGCAAATCCGCCTGGCTCCGGATTTGGCATGGGACCCAAGGTTTAACCTGACGGTTGTGTTGTGGTTCATCGCACCCGCGGTGGAGCCGTTGTTCGGCGATCAACCGTGGACGCCGCGTCTTCAGTCGTGCCGCCCTTCGCTGGACGGTTTGGGTTCCCAGGTGCGGGATGTGGAATGGCAGGTGCTGCCGAAAGATCCTGCCAAGCACGAGGCTTCTGCGGTGGAGGCAGCGGATAAGTTGGCATTGAGTGGTGTTTTGGCAGCCGGCGGGATGCCACGATGGCTTCGTACCGATCGAGGATGGTCGTTTGCTCCGGTATGGCGCTTTGAGGTTGGGAAGACGGAGACTTCGCTCTGGGAGCAGATCCCCGAAGTGAAGGGCGCCAGAGGATGGCGGTTGGTTCCCGGATGTCCGCGAGGATTGGATGAGATTTGGGGCCAGTTGGAGCCCCGATGGGTGGTATCGGAAAATTTATGGTTCTTTCGTGCCTGGGATCCGGTGCGCGAGCTGGACTGGGAGATCGCCGTAGAGGAGCGAGAAGCTGAGGAATGGGACAGCCAGGTGGTGGACACCCTCGATGCGGCTACGGGCGGTTGGGAGCTTCAGCCGATTCGGGACAGCGCTGGACGGCGGGGCTTGGAGGCAGAATTGGCGCTCACGGGAGGAGAATCGGAGTTCTTTGCGACGTTAGAGCGAGCGGGCCGAGCCAGCCACCCCGCCTTGTCCTCGATGGCGACATTTGTGCAAAGGGCGGGGCGATGGCGGGTGCAGTTTTGGGAGGCTCGGCCTCCTACGGATCCGGACGCTCGAATCTGGGAAAAAGCAGTGCTTCGAGCGGCGCAGTAGCCTACTTGGCCGCTTGATCGAGAGCTTCGGTCACAATGCCACCGGTGATGATTTCCGGAAGGGGGATCGCCGGCTTGGAACGGTCGGCGGGAAGCACAAGATAAAACGGAACTCCAGCGCGTCCGTGCTTCTTCAGCCATTCGGTGATCACCGGGTCGCGTCGCGTCCAATCGGCCTGCAGAGGGATGATTCCGTTTTTTTCCATGGAATTGCGAACTTGTTCGCTCGCTAGAACCGTTTTTTCGTTGGCTTTGCAGGTGAGACACCAGTCGGCCGTGAAGTCGATAAAAACGGGCTTTCCGTCGGTAGCAGCGACATTGGCCTCCGAGAAACTCTGCCACGGGATTTCGTTCGAGAAGTCGAGGCCTTCCAGTTGCAGAGCCCCGGTTTGTTTTGGTTCGGGGGCTGCAACCGCCAATGAATCTTGAAGGGACCACGTGCCGCCGGCGGTTACTAGTGCGATCGCCGCGATCGCCGCCGTCCATTGGCGCGCCGGCGTTTCGGCCAAGCCACCCCACTTTCCAAAAACCCAAGCACCGAACGACACGAACAGAAGGAAGGTCAGGAAACCGACCGCGCCGTCTCGACTGGTCTGCGCGGCGTGGACGCTCGCCAACCAGATCGTGGTAGCCATAAGGGTAAACCCCATCAATTGCTTGAAGGTCTCCATCCAGGCGCCAGGTTTGGGAAGCAACCGAAACAGCGCCGGGACCCAGGCAACGACCAAGAAGGGAAGCGCGAGGCCGAATCCTACGGTGAGGAAGAACAACACGATGACGGCGGGTGGTTGGCTGAAAGCGAATCCCATCGCAGGCCCAAGGAAAGGCGCGCTGCACGGGGTGGCCAAAAGCGTGGCGAAAACTCCCGTTAGGAAGTGACCAGCGAGTCCTTCGCGGGCCTGTGCGTTTGCCATTTGATTGCTTCCGATCGCTGGAATCTCGAACACGCCGAACATGGAGAGTCCGAAAGCGAAGACGGTGGCCCCGAGGGCGACCACATAGCGGGGATCTTGGAATTGAAATCCCCAACCGATGCCACCGATCGTCGCCTGGGCGATGATCGCGACCACGGCCAGAGCGGCGAACGAAAGCAAGATACCGAGGGTGTAGGCGACGCCGGCGACGCGGCGGTCGCGATCGGTGAGAGACGCCTCGTCCACGAGTCCGTACAATTTGAGGGTTAGCACCGGCAGAACGCACGGCATGATGTTCAGTAGGAGGCCCCCGATGAAGGCGAACACCATCATCAAAGGCGCCGATTGGGCTGGGCCGGCGGGCGCCTCAGTGGGTGTCGCCTCGGGTGCGGCCGGGACCTCGGCAAACAAAGGCGAATTGGATGGAATAACCGTGGCATCTGCCGATGCCCATGGAACAACCCCGGTGATTTCCGTCCGAACTGTCTTTCCGCCGATGTCCACCTGAAACAAGCCGCCGAGACTGCTTTGAGCCGGCAGTGGATCAAGGGCGAGCGCCTGGCCTTCGAGAATGGCGATCCAAGAGCCATCCGCACCGGCCTTCACAGACGATGAAAACAAGATGAGCTCGGCAGAGGCGATCGGCGTGAAAGCGGGCCAAGTGCCGGTTTCCGGCAGCGGTGGCAACGGTTTGCCATCGATGGAAGCGAGCCGAATGGCGTATTTGAAGTCCTTTTCGGGCTGCAATGCGGAGGCATTGGCGGCCATTTCTACGGCGAGTTCGGGATGGGTCCCAATCGCCGAAGGATGCTGCATCTGATAGTGTTCGAACAATGCTGCTTGTGGTGAGATGGCCGTGGTGCCTACAGGCAGCGATAGCGAAAGTGACGCTTGACCGGGAATGCAGTTGACTTCGCAAACGAGCCAAGAGACGTCCGCGCCGAGAGTCACTTCCGAGCTCGGGAGCTCCGGTGGTAGATGAATGGTGCTCCAAAGCAGCACTTGATCTTCGTAGCCGTACGAAACGATGCCTTCGAGTTCGAAGTGTTGTGGAACGGGGAATTCGTAGGGATCAGCGGTTGCGCCCGCCGGTAAGCTCCACTTGATCTCCGTAGGAAGGCCGATGTCCCCGGGAGATTTCCAGTAGGTGTGCCAATTGGTTTGCTGTTCGAGCAGAACGCCGACGCGAACGGTGGAGCCCGCTTGCACCGCGCTCTGATCGGCGATCAGGCGGGACAATACGGGGTGGGGTCGATCTCCCGCGTCAGCCGGACGAAAAACAGCTGACGAGGGCAAATTCCCCAGGTCGACCGCGGGGGGCGGTGGTGGTTTGGGGGACGCTGTTCCGCTAGCGAGCGCAAAGGACGATAGAAACAGGAGCGAGGTCATGGAACCCATCCGAAGGCCGCCCATCGTACCCCAATTCGATGTCAACCGAGATTGGCGTCCGTCAAACTTCGTCGGGCTTCTGGTAGGAGCGGTACCCTTTTTGTTCCGGCCATTTTGCACCGGTATGGGCATTGATCGCGCGCTTTAACGCCGCACGCTTGTCGTTTGTGAGGTAAACGCTCCGGGCAAGACGGACAAAAGTCGGTCCAAAGTCTTGATTGCGCTCGTGCTCGCGGATGTCATCCTCGATTTCCCAGAGCTGGCAGTTCACGTCAAACAACTCCTGCCATTCTTGCAAGTCGGTCCAGGCCCCGCCGACCTGTCTTTTCCATCCCGAAGCGAGCTCGGCCAACTCGTCAACCACCTTTACGATTTGGTCGGGAGCCAGACGTTGGGACTTAATGGTCAGAATGGCAGCGCGATCGGCTACTTCTCCAGCACTTACTTCGATGATCACGAATTCTCCAAACGGCTACGGATGGCGGGCAGCAACAGAAAAGCCGGCAACGCCATAACAAAGGTGATCGCAAAAAAAGTGGAATAACTAGTACTTTCGGTAATGTAACCGCTGGTGGCACCCGCAATGGATCGGGTGAAACCGGCGAGTGCCGACAGCAGCGCAAAACGGGTTGCCGCTTGTTCGCCCTTGGTCGCCTGGGTGAGCACCGCCAGAAAAGCAGCGGTTCCTAGGCCCTGAGTCAAGCTTTCAAACACGCTTGCGACGTATACCCCGGAGCGAGATGGCTCAAGCGCTACCAAGCAATACACGAGGTTTGAAAGAGCCTGTAGCGCTCCCAGGGACCATAGGGCGTGAAAGGTGCCGATACGCGTGGTGATCTCCCCGCCGACCAACGCGCCGATCACCACCAAGGCCGTCCCCAGTGTGATGGAAATGATGCTGATCTCCTGCACAGAGAGCCCAGCATGCTTCCAAAAGGGGTCGACCATAGGGACGATGGCCGCGTCGCCCAGCTTGAATGTCAATACAAAGGCGACGAGAAGAATGGTTCCTAACCAACCATCCCCGCGTAACCAGCGGAACAATTCCGCGGACCACTGCGTGAGTGGGCGGGGCGTTTGGGGAAGCTCCCGTAATTGGGTTGCGAGCAGGGCCCCGATCAGACAAAGTGCGCCGGCGATCCAGAAAATATTGGTCCAACTAAGGTATCCGCTGAGCCAGCCGAGCCCCCCGCCGGCGCTGAGCATCGCGGTGCGGTAGGCGGCGACCCGTACGCCATTTAGTCGGCCGTGCATTACTTTTGGAGTGCTCGCGGTGGAATACCCGTCGATCGCAACGTCTTGGGTAGCGCTCGCGAAAGCAATACCCAGCAGCAATATCCAAAACCAAGGGGAGGTATGACCGGCCACGGGGAGGGCGGCCGTGAGAAATCCAGCGCTCAAAAGCGAACCTGCGATCCACCAGCGGGCAGTGCCATGTCGGTCGACCAAAGGAGCCCAAAAAACCTTGAAAGTCCAAGGTAGTCCGATCAGGCTCACCAAACCCATCTGTTTGAGGGAGGTGTTTTCGGCAGTAAGCCAGAGAGACACAAGTTTATTGACGATTCCATACGGCCAACCCGATGCCAAGTTGATCGCGGCGATGGTCAGCCACCAACGCGCACCACTCCAAGGAGAAGGGCGAAGTTCATCTTTAGGTGGTTCGAACGGGGCGACCATTGGATCCGACCAATCGTCGCGGTGGACAGAAGGACTCTGCAGCGACGGCATCCATGGGGTACCATATTCGAGTGGTTTGAAGGAGGCGTCGTGCGAGGTTGGGTGATGTGGCTCGGCGGGTTGGGCCTATTGTCTGGGTGCGACCCCGAGTTCGCCGAAGGAGAGGAGGACGACCTTCGCACTCTTTCTGCGGTTTGGACGTCCGGTTCGGATGGACGTTCAGAAATTTCCTTCGATGTGGAAGGAGAGAGTTCATTTTTGGTGACTTTGCGCCCGGAGGCGGGCTACTCCGCTTTTGTGGAAACCCTGACCGATCCGGATGGAAACCAAGTGTTGGTTGGGTCAGATTTTACCAGTGGATCCTATGAATTCACGAACGCTGTTTACGCGGATGCGGTGAGCAGTTTGGGTTGGCCGATCACCGACGGTGAATTGTCGGAGGGAACCTGGACTCTTGGTGTAGGTGTGGTGGACGAGCAGCTCTATTTTGCGAATGGGGTCGACTTTGAAGTCGAAGCTCAACTCAAGGAAGATACAACATTTTCGGAAGGCGAGCTGGCGGTGGATGTGGTTTATGCGGGCTCGGCCGTCGGCGACGGCGAGGTGATCGCTGCGGTGGAAGAGGCGGTGGCCTATTGGGAGGACATTTACGCCGACATCGGGATTACGTTGGATGTCAGGTATTGGGATATTGAATCGGACGATCCGCTGAATGCGCCTGGAGTAGGGTCGGGGGATACCTACGAGTCTATCGCTGAAACGACGCGATTTCGGGCGATCAACGTCGTGATCGTCGACTCGTTGACGGACACCGGCCTGTTCGGAATGGCGGGCGGAATACCGGGACCACTGTTTGCAACCGGACAATCCGCGGTGGTGGTGTCGGCGTCCATGCATTCGGGTGACGATCTCGCCTTTTCCAACGGTGAAATTGCGATTCTCGGCGAGACAATGGCACATGAAGCCGGACATTTCCTAGGTTTGTTCCATCCGGTCGAATCGACCTACGATCTGTGGGACGTGTTGGACGACACGCCGGAATGTTCGAGCGCGGACGAGTGTCAGGCGGTATTGGAGAACAATCTGATGTTCCCGTACCCGGTGTGCGATTCGAATTCGTGCGTTCCCCAAAATGAACTTTCCGATGGCCAAGCGGCGGTCGGCAATCGTTATGTAGCAGTGCGTTAGGAGTCGGTCATGTGGTTGTTGGCAATTGGACTTTCGTGGGCTGCAGACTCCAACCCGGTGCAGGACCAGATCTGGCGAAAGCTGGCATCACGGGACGCTTTTGAGGGTTGCCAGGCTCTGAGCGCTCTGGGGACCCCGGAGCAGGTGCGCGATGCTTTGTTGGTGTTGTCGGCCGCGGAAGCGCCGGCTTGGGTGCCGATGCGTGCGGCGTCTTGCGTGGTTCCGTTGGCGGCCCAAGATCCCCTTGCACTTGCTGCAGTGCGCGGCTGGATGACCGATCCCGCCGTGCCAGGGCTGGCGCTCGTAGTAGTAAATGAACTTGACCAACTGCCTGAGCCTCTAGCGAAAGAGCTGGCGGTGTCGGCCGTAGATCGAATGAAGGTGGACGCCCGTTTTGCGCGGCGGGCGCCCGCGGCGCTAGAGAGTTCGGTGCACGCTTCGGTTCGGGAACTCAGCGCCGGGGCAAAGTAGGCCACAACCGACGCGCGTTTTCGGCGCATTGTTTCCATAGAGCCTCAAGCGGTTCGCGGCGGGCATCTGCCACCGCTTGGGCCACGTGCGGAAGATAGCGCGGTTCACCTACTAGAATACCGGGTGGAGCCATAGATGGGCTGTCGGTTTCAAGGAGAAGGCGATCCGGCGGAATGCGGTGGAGCGAACTGCGTAGCTTTTCTGCCGATTTTTGAAGAACTACTGGACCGATCGAGACATACAGCCCCAGGTCAAGCACGGCTTGCAACGCGGACTCCGGTCCATTCCAGGCGTGCAGCATCCCAGAGAGCGGCGCCTCCCGCTCAAGAATGCGGAGTATCTCCGGATAAGCGCGGACGCAGTGCAGTATGACAGGCACTCGCTTGATTTTTGCGATTCGCAGCTGAGCGATCAAAGCAGCGCGCTGACGTTCCCACCGGACCGAGGAATCGGGCCCCCGCGCATGCAGCGCATCTAAACCAACTTCTCCGATACCCGCGAGCGGCATTTCTTCGAGTTGCTTAAATAAAGGAACTTGTTCGCCATCCGTTAACGTCGCGGCAATCCACGGGTGAACACCGATAACGGCGATACCACCGTTGACCCGGGCCGCTTCGTGCGTGAGCAGCCAGTCGTCGGGGGTTTCCGACGCAAAAATCCAGGTGGATACACCTGCTTGCCGCGATCGGTGCAACACGTCCGGGAGCGTGGGCCCCAACGATTGCAGGTGCGTGAGTGCATCTACACCGTTAGAAAGCACGCTATTTGTCGCTGCAGGCGGGGATGTCGTTGGTGGCGACCGCCCGAACGTCAGGAACGTCGGCGGACTCGGAGTAGATCCAGAAGTCTTGGCCCTTCACTTCAACGGTAAATCGATCGTCGCCTGGTGAAAAGTGAAGCTGATTCCAACATTCATCGGTGATGTCAGGTCCGCACGGCTGTGGGTGTTCAAGCTCCAACCGGCGCAGTATCTCCGTTTTTGCGATCAACGCGTGCTCCGCCCGGCGCGCCACTTCCTCTGGTTCGTAGGGACCTCCCTGCAAAATCGCCGCCGTGACGGCTGCGCAGATTACCAATCCGATCGTGAGGGTCGCAACGAAGTTCGGCATTCGAGTCCGGGGATTTCCTCCGGTAACAATCTTCATTCAACGCCTCAGATCGCGGTTCATGGATTGTATGGTGGCCGTCGCAGTGACGAAGGCGCAGCCCAGCCCAAAGATGGCGGCGCCAAGTGCGCTCCACACCCCCTGCGAGAGTTGGCCAAGAAGGAGCGTTCCGCAGATCATGGTGGCGAAAAATAGAACGAACCATACCAACTGCTGAGCGGTTCGTACATCTCGAGCGTGGAACGAAATCCAAGCTCCCAAGGTGGCAATAAACGTCGCCCAGGCGGGGCCCCCAACCAGAAAGGTCGCCAACCATGCGCCGCTGGGTGGGAGTTCCGCAGCGAGATCCTGGGTGATGGATAGGCAGCGGCCGATGATCCCCATCAACAGAGTGCAAACCAGATAGGCCGCGAGTGGAAAACCAAGCGCTCCAAGGATCTTTCCGGTAAGAAGCTCTGATCTCCGCGTGGGGGTCAGCAGGAGGAAGGGAAGCGTGTGTAGCTCGCGGTCGTGCAGGAGCGAATGACCAGCAAAGACACCGGTCATTCCGAGGAACTGCGTGAACATCAGCCAGTTTCCAGCGCTCAGAGTCATCGCGGCGAGGCTCTTGAGGTCGGGGCTTACCCCCATTGCGGGGAGAGTCGTGTTGAGTTTGTCCACCGTGCCGGGGTCAGAATGCGCGATTTGAAAGGTGCCGATTCCTAAGATCACCACGCCGCTGATCACCGCAAACAACACCGCCATGGACGCGAGCATCGCAGGTTGCCGACGTTGTTCGAGCCATTCACGGCGTGCGATTTGTAGAACTACCGGGGCGCGCACGAAGCCTCCGTGTGGGTGCGGTAGAGCTCCAGCAAAGGAGCGGCGGGCCCGGTGGTAGGTTGCCAGGGGATATCACAATGGACCTTTTGTTTTAGGTACACCACTCGGTCGGCGATTTCCGCGGCTCCACCAAGATCGTGCGTGGCGAGAATGACACCGATCCCGGCGTTTGCCGCCGCGCGAAGTGCCCGATGGATGGTGGAGGACACGAGAGGATCCAGATTTGCGGTGGGCTCGTCCAAAAGCAGAAGCTTCGGGGACAGCAGAAGTGCACGACAGAGCGATAGTTTCTGGCGCATGCCGCTGGACCATTCGCTGACCGGCCGTTCCATTTCGTTCAGCAGGCCCAGTTCGGCCAAGCGCGGTGTGGCGAACTTGCGGATATTCGCTAGTTGTTCGCCGTACAAACTGCCGAAAAAACACAAGTTTTCCCAGCCGGTCAGCAGGGGGTACAGCCCAGGTTCCGCGGTAACGAGGCCGACCGCGCCGACGCTCGCTTGGGCGATTTCATGCGCATGGATCCCCGTGATGCGAATACTGCCCGATGAAGGCTGAACTAGGCCTGCAATCATCCAGAGTAGAGTCGACTTTCCGCCGCCGTTCGGGCCGATCAACGCCAGAACTTCGCCCGGAGCAAGCTGAAGATTCACCCGGGAGACCACGGTTCGCGTGTCAAAGGTGCGGCTGGCGTTTTCGATCGACAGCATGATTCCGCTTCCAAGTCAGAGGGATGCGACTCTTTCGTCGAGTTCTTTCAGTTCTGCGGTGAAGGGGGCCTGCACCGGTGGAAAACGAAATCCGGTCTTCGGATCGAGGTCAAATGCCGTAACTCGGAAGCTGATCGCGAACCGTTCCCGCTTCCATTGCGCGGCGCACATGCGTTTGACGAACGTGCGAATGTGCGCGACGAAGGCCTTGGGATCTCCGCCGTAATGGGCTTGCAAGCTTGGCCAGAGGGTGTCGAACATCTCCACGGGATCCTGCCCCTTTTGAACGAACAGGAACATCAGCTGATCGAGTATGAAGAACGGCATCAGGTCATCTTCATCGGTTTGAGCCTGCTCCAATGGGCGCAATTCCGCCGTGGCCGGGGCCTTGAACACCGACTGAACTGAGGCGAGTCCGTGAAAACGGGCGGCCCACTGGAGCCAAAGCCCGACGAGCGATTTGGGCACGTTGGCGATCGGGGCCAGACCTCCGGCCGTATCCCCGTCCATGGTTGCGTAGCCCACCGCGGCCTCTGAGAGGTTGCTGGTGGTCAACAGAAGCGCGTTGTGCAGATTGGCCACCATCCACACCAGCGAGCCTCGTAGGCGTGCCTGAACGTTTTGTAGGGGCAGATCGTGAGCCGGGTTCGACCACGACAGGGCGGTGCCGGTCAACTTCTCAGTGAGCTGAAGATGAAGATCAAAGGCGGATTGAATACTTGTGGCGAGGTGTTTGGAGCCGATTTCGTCGGCGACCAGTTGTGCGGCATTTCGAGTGTAGGCGCTGGAGTTCTCGGTCTCCATCCAGACGGTTACGAACTTTTGGGCGGTGAGCGCTTTGAGTTCAGCGACCGAGAGCGACGGGTTCTCGTAGCGGAGCATCCGATGAAGGATCAACGCGCACATCGTGGAGTCGCGACCTCCAGAAAGTGCGAGCGCAACGCAGGGAATCCCCGTTTTTCGAAGGTATTCCCTCATGGCGAGGCATAGCGCCAGCTCCAATTCCAGGTGCGGAATGTCGGTTTCGAGAAGGTCTTGGCCGATCACGCCGTCTGCTCGCAGCCAAAGAAGGCTTGGATCCGCGGGCCGAACCGTCGTTCCGCGTAGCCAATACGGCGTTGGCGCCGGGGCCGAGGATGGTGTGGAAAAATCGCCGGAGATTGTAACCAATTCGGGCAGTGGTCCAAAATCCCCGCGGTGAAGCGCTTCTACTTGTTGACGCCAGGAACCGGTGACCATCCTCTTGCGAGCGAGGCTTTCGATGTCGACTACTTGGTCGATCACCTGAACATCCTCGGAGAAGCGGAATCTTTGGCCTTCGTTGAGGATCTGACCATCGACCGCGATCAACAGGCTGCCGTCAAAAATCAGCCGAGTATCATCACAACCCACCAAGGAGGAGAAGGCGTAGACTGAAAGGTCCTCCTCGCTGTTTTGGGTGATCATGCGGCGACGCATGGCCTGTTTTCCAAGGACAAACCAGCTTGCAGAGGCATTTACAACGATGGTCGCGCCCGCCAGCGCGGCGACCGACGCGGGACGCATCCCTTTCCATGCGTCTTCGCAGACTTCCACAGCAAACTTTCCGAGTCCGTTCGCTTCAAAGAGCAGCGATCCGATGGGGTAGTGCTTGCCATTGGGTGCTTCGAATCGGTCGCTTTGCCCTCGAGGCCAACCCGAATACCAACGGTTTTCGTACTCGACATCGCCGGTGGCGAGGTTTTCTTTGGCGATAAACCCGCAGATTTCCTGGTTGGCGACCACGGCAATTGCGTTGTACAGTACGCCGCGAAACCGAATCGGAAGGCCTAGAAAGGTGATAATGCCCTCGGTGTGCGGCAGTACGGATTCCAGCGCGCGCCACGAGTGTTCGAGGGTGCCGCGCCGCAAAACACGGTCGCCAAGGCTATATCCGGACAGGTTGAGCTCGGGAAGCAGCAGCATCCGCGCCCCGCGTTGTTTCGCTTCGGTGAGTGCGGCGATGATCCGATCGGCATTTCCGGCCCAATCCCCGACGGTCTGGTTGAGGGAAGCAGCGGCAATGTGCGCGGCGCGCGGAGCAGACATGCGAACTCCAGTGCGTCGTCGCTAATCTGGGCGGGCAGGGTGCGCTACAGTGCGAAGGATGGGGTGAAGCGATGTGGTGGGCGTTGTTGGCTTGTCGGCAGCCGGAACCGACACCGGATGCACCGATCGACTTTTTGACGGCCGATCGGTTGGAGGAGGCGACCACCCGAATCACGGACCTGGGACCACGATCGTCGGGCACACCCGGTGAAGAGGCCGGACATTTGGAGATGGAGGCCATGTTTCGCGAGTCCGGCCTGGACGAAGTTACGCTTGAACCCTTTGTTTGGGATCCTTGGCTATCCGGCCCAACCACGGTGGAAGTCGGCGGTGAAATCTACGCGGCTGAGGCACTTTCGCCTTCGCCGCCGACCGTAGGCTTGGAATTGTCTCTTTCCGAGGGCTTGGGGGTCGGTGAAGCGTCGCTGTATTGGAGTTCCGATGGCAGCCGAGCGGAACAGTTTGTGGATGCGGCTTTTGGAGGTGCCGGTGGCATGATCCGGGTGACAGAAGATCTCGACTTCGATGGCGGCATGTTGGTCGAGGTGGGGCACACCTTGGAAGGGAGCACGCTTCCGGCCGTTGCGGTGGACAGCGAGACGGGCCATGCGATCGCAGAACATTTCGGCGAAACCGTCCGGTTGAACATCGGTTCGCAGGTGGTCGCGGGGCACACCTCCTACAATGTCCTGGCAAAAGTGGAAGGCAAAACTAACCTTCCTGTGTTTGTGGTTGCCCACTATGATTCTTGGCATCCGTCAGAGTCTGCGTTCGACAACGCACTTGGGGCGGCCGCTTTGACGCTGTTGGCGGGCCAAGTGGCGCAGGGGTCGGAGCCCGCCTACGATGTGTACTTCCTCGCGACAACGGGCGAAGAACAAGGGCTTCAAGGTGCTCAGGCTTGGGCCAACCAAAACGACGATTTGGCGCGATCGGGACGGCTGGTGATCACACTCGATGTTTTATGGAGTGGTGAAGGTCATTTTGTGGTGATGGCGTCCGATGATGACCTGCGCGCAAGCGCGATGGCGGCTGCGGAAGCGGAAGGACTGGTGGAGGCGGTGGAGGGCGACGCCCTCTCGCTGGGTTCCGATCACGTTCCGTTCTTTGCGCGCGGAGTGCCTGCTATTTGGTGCGGTCGTTGGTCCGACAGGCATTACCATACCGTGGCGGATACGACGGAGTATCTGGATTTTGAGCTGGCGGGAGCCGCGCTTCGTTCGCAATGGCGGCTGTTGGCGGACGCGCTCGAATTGTCAGAATAAAGCCACTTGTGTAGCGACGCAGAAAGTCGAGTTTCTGCAGGAGTGGGGCTAGTTCTTGGTCAGCCGCTTGGTGGTCGGCCGAATCAAATGGTCGAGGGTCAAATCCTCATCTCGCGGCTCCGGCTTCCGCGATGGCGCTAGCCCCGGCATCAAGTCTTCCAAGGTGAGATCCGGTTGCTCGTCTTCGCGAAAAGCATCGGACACACCGAATAAGTCCACCATTGAAAGTTGGGTGCCGCACTTCGGGCAGGCAGGACCGCGCGTGCCGGCGATCAGACGCTCAGGATCGAGGATGGAGGTGCAGTTTGGGCATCGGGCGTGGTCAAACGGCATGATCTCTCCGGCTAGGGAAGCAGCATCCATTGCACGATCGCAGTAGCGCACCCTGCGCCTACCGAGACAGCAAGATTGTCGTCGATGATCGTCGACAGGAGTTCTATCACAGCGCCGGTGATCGCCGCAGTTGCCGCGAGCAGGATGGTCGAAGACAGAGGAACATCGCTATGAAATAGCAACATCCAGGACACGCCAATGGCGAACGCGGAAGCCGCAAACGCCAAGCTACCTTCGAGGGATCGGCCTCGAAAGATTTTGGTCTTTCCGAAACGGCGGCCGATCATGCCCGCAAAAGGGTCGCCGACCGAGATCGCCAACAGGCCAAGCACAGCGGCATTGTGGGGCGCAGCCCAAGCGAGAATGAACAACCCCGTTCCAAACCACGTGGCCGAATTGACCCGGTGCCACTCGTGTTGGCGCGCGATGGGTCCGAAAATGCGCATTAAAAACTGGTTGAGACCAGGTAGAAAGCGGCGTCCGGTCTCCAGTGACCAGGCCCAGATCACCCAAGCGGTGGCGGCAAGGATCGCCGTGGTGGGAGTTAGGATCAGTTCAAAAGCCGCTGCAACGGCCAAACCCATCGCGAGGTGGGTGATGCTTCGAAGCCAATTGGTCGGATGAAGGTAGCGAACCGCCATGCCTTGCTGCCGCAGCAGAGTGGCCATCGCTTCATATTGAGGAGACAAACGATCATAAAGAGCTTGCCAATCTGCGCGGGCATCGCTTAACGTCGCAGGATCCGGCAAAATGGCGACCATTTCCCGCACCGCACTGCGAAATTGCTCCTCAGCCCAGGAGATTGCCGCAGTGACGTTCCACTCTTCCAAAAGCAGCCGAGCGCCTTCGCGAATGCGGTGCAGGGTCGCTCGTGCGGTCTCGACCGCTGTGGGTGTCCATACGGCGGGATCGAGCGCCATAAGAAGGGCATGAAACTGCTCTGCGAGATCCCGTGGAGAATATGCTGGCAGCGCAGCGACGGTCATCCCCCCTCCAGCTCCCATTATAGCGGGGTTCGAAATCGCCGACACGCCGGACAGAAATAGATCTTGAAACAAAAAAACCGGGGGTTACCCGGCTTTTTCGTGTCACGAGTTGCGGCAATCCATCTTACAGATGGAAGAGCGCCTTCGCTTCTTTGCTCTTGACGAGCTTCAGACGACCACCTGGACGCTTGACCTTCGCGTGGCCGGCTTTGCGGGCGCGCTCACGGTGCTTCTTGGCTTTGAGCTTAGCGCGATAACGGGCGGTCACATTGCGTTTACGGGCGGCCATGGGAACTCCTAATTCAGCCGGAAACATCGCTGTCTGGAGCGTAGGCCGGCGAGACCAAACAACGTAACGTGCGGGCCTCGGTGGATCAACTCGCGGCGGATCCGTTGAGTCCTTCCCAACGCTCCTCGTCGACATCCTGCTTTGAAGCTCGCTCAACCTTCATTCCCATGGAGCCGACTACGGGTTCTGGAGCCCGCGCCTGACGAATCCATCCCCCGCGTGCAGGTCCGGGTGGAACAAGGCAATCCGGCGTGTGCCCGATCAAGTCGGTGCGGCCCCAAGTGGTAAGGGCCTCCCGAATCGCGGGCCATTCCTCGCGTTTCCAATAGAACATCATCGAACGTTGGCGACTGCGTTCTTTGTGCCCGCGCGCGACATGCATGGGTTGTTTGGTGTACGGATCCGCTCCCGAAACGTACATGGCCGTGGAAATCGTACCGGGAGTCGGCATAAAGGTCTGAACTTGCCGGCATTGAAGGCCATGTTTCTTCATGTACAATGCAAGTTCAATGGCGTCTTCTGGGCCACAGCCCGGATGTGCGCATTGGAAGTAGGGAACAATCAGTTGTTTCTTGCCGACGTCGTCGCTGGCCTGCTTGAACCGGCGTACAAACTCCTGAAAATGTGTGACTTCCGGCTTCCGCATCGCATGCAGCGTGCGCGTGGAAACGTGCTCGGGAGCAGTGGTTAGTGAGCCAGAAACATGATTTTTCGCAATCTCTTCTACAAAGTCCCCGTCCAAGGCGGCGAGATCATAACGCAGACCGGAGTTTACAAATACGCGTTTGATTCCTTTGATGTCGCGCACTTTGTGCAGAAGATCTTTGTACGGTTGGTGATCGGTACCGTAGTGTTTGCAGCGAATCGGGTGCAAACAACTCACTCTTCGGCAAACTTTGTTGGCGGCATCGGAGGTGCACCGCATGTGGAACATATTGGCGGTAGGGCCGCCGAGATCGGAAATAATGCCGTTAAACCCTTTCTGTTGGGTGAGGACCTCCACCTCGCGAACGACGCTTTCGGTGCTGCGGGAAATGACCTCTTTGCCTTGGTGGAGCGTCAAAGCGCAGAAAGAACAGCCTCCCGCGCAACCGCGATTCACCGTGATGCTGCCGCGAATGGCTTCAAAAGCGGGGATCTTTTCCCGATAACAAGGATGAGCTTCATTTGCGTAGGGGAGCTCGTACAGGCGATCGAGCTGTGCAGTGGTCAACGGTTGTGACGGGGGATTGCATAAAATGGCGCGGTCGCCGTGCCTCTGAAGGATTGGCTTGGCGCAGTGGGGGTTGGACTCCCGGTACATGGTGACGGTGAGTTGGTTGAAAGCGAGCGGATTCGCTACGCAATCTTCGAAGGAAGGGACTTCCTCCACTCCGCCCTCGGGAAGGGGATCCTTCATGCCCAGGGCCCAGGCCACCCCCGCAATGTCGCGGCAATCCTCGATCGTTTTTCCTTCGGACAAGCGCTTCGCGATTTCGATCAACGTCAGTTCGGCCATTCCGTGGCAGAGGAGGTCCGCTTTGGCGTCCAGCAGGATCGAACGGCGAATCTTCTCCTGCCAGAAGTCGTAGTGGGTAAATCTTCTCAAAGAAGCTTCAATTCCACCGAGAACTACTGGCACGCCCGGCCACGCCTGCTTCACACGGTTGGCGTAGGCGATACATGCACGATCGGGCCGCAACCCCGCTTTTCCTCCTGGACTGTAGGCGTCATCGGATCGAAGCCGCCGTGCAGCGGTGTAGTGATTGACCATCGAATCCATGTTTCCGCTGGTTACACCGAAGAATAACCGAGGTCGACCCAGGATTCGAAACGGATCCGGGCTATCCCACGCCGGTTGGGCGATGATGCCCACCCGGTAGCCGTGATCTTCGAGCCAACGCCCGATCAGCGCGACCCCGAAACTGTTGTGGTCCACGTAAGCGTCGCCCGTGACCAAGATCACGTCCAACGGTTCAGGACCTGCTTCTTCCGGGGTCATTGGGAGAAAACGCGCGGGCATTTCTTCCACTAACCGCTTTGGGTGGTAGATTCCCGAACTACGGGATGACGCTCACTGCGACCTGCTCAAACGATAGTTTTGCCGCCCCACACTTTAGTTCGCCCTTGAACCAGCCGTCACCGCTGCTGGCCAGCGCCTTTTTGACCTTGCAGAACTGTCCCTTCATCAGGTCCGCTTTGGCCGCCCAGGGGTCCCCGCTGGAGATATCGATGATTTGAACAGTCTTACCTTTCTTCACCGAAAGTCCCATGAAGCGGTCGCCGCCTCCGCTTGACGTCGCACCGGCGTCTGTCTTGCTGGTCGCTACTTGGTAGAAATAATAGGTGCTTCCATCGGTACAGGCGACCGAGCCGGAGTACCAGCGCCCGTCGCTAAGCGTCATCTCGGCCGCAGCGTGGCAGCTTTTGCCGACGATGGTCGACATGTCGCTGTAGTACGCATCTTCCGGGCTTAATCCGGTGATTTTGAAGTCGGTACCTTGAGCGATCGTTAGGGCCCCGGTGCCGGCGACACTTGCGGAGGCGGCGCCCCCCGAAACACTAGTTGCTACCTGATAAAAATAGTAGGACGTATTGTCGGTGCACTGGACTTGCCCGGTGTACCAGCTGCCCTCGCTCACGTAGAGATCGCCATCCGCGTAGCAGCTTTTGCCAATGATAGACGCTCGATCGGCATAGTAGGCGTCTTCTGGGCTGACGTCCGCGATTGTGAATGCGGTGCCACTGCTGATGATTCCGGAGGATGCGCCAACTTCGAAGGCTGCCTGATAGAAGTAATACGAGCTTCCGTCGGTGCAGCTTACGGGACCAGAATAATAGTTGGCATCGCTCCAGCTCAGATCGGCGGTGGCGGTGCAGCTTTTGCCGACGATCGACGCCATGTCCGGGTAGTAGGCGTCCTCTGGGCTGATGTCGAGAATGGTGACCGCAGTGCCATTCGCGATGGGACCGAGTGCGGCCGCGGTCGTTTCCGGTGCCGCATAAAGTACATCAAAACTAAATTGGTAGAAGTAGTAGGTGCTGCCGTCGTCGCACGAAACGCCGCCGGAGTAGAACTTTCCGTCGCTCCAGGGCAGGTTGTCGCTCGCGGTGCAGGACTTGCCAATAATTCCTTTGCGATCGGCATAGTAGGCGTCCGCTGAGCTGACGTCGGTGATCAACACCCGGCTGGACGCGTAGACGGTGTCGCCGTGCGGCCTATTGGCAATGAAGTTTGGATCCATGCCCAAAACATCGAAAGATACTTGGTAGAAGTAGGGGTCCTTATCGCCACAGTGCATCGCACCGCTGTAGTAAATTCCTTCCGAGAGCGTGAGCCCTTCGGACACGGTGCACTGAAGACCCAGATAGGAGTCCTTCGTGCTAAAGTAGGCATCTGCCTTGGATAATCCGTTGACGCGAACCAGAGTGCCCGCCGGCACGGTGGAAGGAAGCGCGCCGGCCTCCACTTTCACACGGTAGAAATAGTATTTTGCTCCGTTGCAAAGGAACTCGCCGGTGTACCAAGAGTCGGCGTCGGCCACTGCGGGGGCACTGCCCACAGTGCAGGTTTGACCCACCAAAGTCGCCTTGTCTTTGTAGTAGATGTCGGCCGCGTCCACATCCAACACCTTGACGCTCGCTCCGACAGCGAGGGATGGAGCTCCAAACGCGACGCTTGGGAGAGTGAGCGCGGCGAAGATCGACAATGCGATGGGACGAGTCATGCGAACTCCGTTGTCTTTTGTCTGGTTACCACGACTCTGACGTGCGGCAAGGGTTTTGGTTCTTTCGCAGGCCTTTCGTGGGGTCAGATACGTTGGAGGAGCCACCAGAACCCCATACAACTGATACCGACGGAGAGCGAGGGAACGGCGATCGAGGTCCATGTTGAAGAGTATGTGCGCAACCGGAGCAGCGCTGGCATGGCGATCAGCACCAAGGAAAGCTGACCTGTTTCCACACCCAGATTGAACAACAACAGCGATGATAGAAGTTCGTGGCGCGGAACAGCGACCTCGGCCAGCACTCCGGCGAAACCAAATCCGTGGATGAGTCCCAGACCAAGAGTTGCGACAACACTGCTTCGTACAGAGGGTGTTCGGAGATTTTCAAGACCGACGACGATGATCGTGGCGGCGATGGCGGGCTCAACAATGGACGGAGGAGCCTTGAGATAGCCGATAGCCGCCGCCGAAAGGGTGATGCTGTGAGCCAGGGTGAACGTGGTCACCACCATGGCGATGTCGCGTGCTCGTTCGGCCCGAAGCAAGAGCGCAAACAGGAACAATAGATGGTCGTAGCCGGTCCAAATGTGCTCCACGCCCAGGAACATGAAGTTGGCGTGGTCCGCCTCAAGGTGCGCAGGATGCGCAGATGCAAGGTTGAAGAACCAAATCACAGAGGCTGTTCCAACCATTCGGCAGCCGAGGGCCAAAGTAAATTACCTGACTTGCGAAACCACCCAAAATGACCAATTTCCGCAAGTCCGAAATCGGCGGGATGCACCGTTTGAAACGTGTGTCGATCTTGAGGAAATCGCTCGGCGAAAGCCTGAACGGAACGAGGAGGCGCGTACGCGTCGTCCGAAATGCTGATGCTCTTTACCCTTCCAGGATAGGAGGCGAAGGCCTCGATTGCACCAGGTTTATGGGCGAACAGGTATTCCGGATGCCGTCCCCATTGGGCCCATTCCTTTGCCGCTCCGCCAGGAAGATCCTCGCCAATCCCCATCCAGCCTGGGATGTGCCCTAGGGTGCCTGCGATGATAGGCATGCCCACATGCCAAAGCGCCGCCATCCCGTAGCGTCTGGGGCCGTCCCACAGCCGCCAATGGCCGGATTGTGCCGCGATCAACAGTGTGGATTGAACGCGAGGATTGACGCTTAAACCAACAATTTGCCCCCCATAGCTGTGGCCAATGATCGCCAGGGGAACCCCGGGAACTTGCTGCTCGGCCCATGCGTGAACCGTTGGAACATCCCGCTCCGCCCAAATCGACATAGAGGCGCCGGAATCGCGCGCATGACCGTGTTTGGACCCGCCGATTCCTCGATAGTCGAAGGTCGCGACCGCCCATCCCCTTTCAGATAACCATTGGGCGAAGGCACCATAATAACGCTGCGGGATGGCCGTGCCTCCTTGAATGATCGCTAGGCCCTTGGGTTGATCGGGTTTCCAAAGCCGAACTTCGAGTTGCGCACCGTCGATCGTCGGAATGGAGCTCATCGGGTGAGCCCAAGGCGTCGGCGTGCATCCAGACAATTGGCGCTTCCCCGCGTAAAATCTCGGCAGGTGCGAGGGCGATCTTCATAGACCGTACATTGATAGCGGCCGTCGCCGACGAGGCAGCTGCACCGCGAACCGGCCCGCAGGACGTTCCAACGGCCGTCGACGCGCTCCAGACGCTCGGGGTGGCTCCGTACGAAGGGATCGCGTTTCGACACTTCCACGGTGGTGTACGCCTCTCGGCAGCAGGCGCCGCAGTCTTGGCAGTCGAGGGTGGGTTCCCATGCGGGGCAGGCGCTCGCAGTGCTGGAAACTCGCCGATCTTGGTGGCGACGGCACCTGTCGACGGGGGCGCCCCGGCCTCCCACAAAAAACCAGCCGCAGTCTTTGCACGACTGTTTCGGTCCGGGCTCGGGCCACAACGGGTTAAGCTGCATGCGGACCGTTAACCCATGGAATGTCGCGTTGGCCTACGAGCGACCGATCCTGTCCCGTTATTTGGACCCACTCGAGTTGGTGTGGATGGCCACCGCTCGGCGGTTGGGACTGAAGATCCGCCGTAATCCGCACATTTTTTCGATGACGGATGGGACGGGATTGCTGGAACTTGGGCCAAGAGACAGCCTCGATCCCGATGATACAGTCGCTCAGATGATCTTTCACGAGCTGTGCCACTGGATCACCAACGGCGTCGAGTCCTTCGGCGAGCGAGATTGGGGGTTTCCGCTGACGGATGAGTATGATTGGAGGGAGTACGCCTGTTTACGGCTGCAGGCGGGGCTGGCCGAGAGATACGGACTCCGGGGTATGTTTGGACCAACTGGGATTTTTCGGGAGTACTACGACGTCATTCCTGCCAATGTGCTTGAGCCTTTGGATGACAGCGAAAATGAACGACGAATCGTCCTTCGAGCGGAGCAGTGCCTGGAGGATGTGGCTCTGCCGCAGTGGGCTCCCTTGCTCGGCGCCTTACGAGCGACCGCTGAACTCCGCGGTCTGTTAGCGGAGTTCCTTCCAGACTATCACACCGAAATCGAGGGTGATGAGTTGCCGAGCCTGTGGGGGCGTTGAGCGGGTTTTCCCCAAGGAAGTCTCCGATGGGGTAGACTGTGCCGACGTGAGGAAAAGTTGGCGGAAGGCCGGCGATATCGCATTCATTCAATGCTTGGGAAGGGAGGTTTCGGCACCGTGTACCGGGCCGATCTTCTTGGAGAGGGAGGATTTACCCGAAAGGTTGCATTAAAAGTCCTTAATGCTGATATGGTCGGGGTGGAAGATGTCGCCCATCGGTTGCGCGACGAGGCGCGGCTGTTGGGTTTGCTCCGGCATCGCGCCATTGTGCAAGTGGATGGTCTGGTACTGCTGAACGATCGTTGGACGGTCGTGATGGAGTACATCGAGGGCTCCGATTTACAGCGGTTGTTGCGGGCGTCTGGACCGATGCCGCTGGGTTGTGCGTTGGAAGTGATCAGCGAAGTGGCCAGTGCGCTGGATATCGCCTATGCGACACCGGGCCCAAATGGAGTTCCGTTGCATCTTTTGCATCGGGACATCAAGCCGCCGAACATTCTGCTGACGGCGGCCGGCGAAATCAAAGTGTTGGACTTTGGAATTGCGCGCGCGGAATTCAGCGGGCGTGAGGCGCAAACGAAGTCGGTATTGTATGGGTCCATTGGGTACATGGCGCCGGAGCGCATGGAGTTTGAAGAGCTTCCGGCGGGCGATGTGTACGCATTGGGCACGGTGCTGTTCGAGCTCTTGGACGGGGCGCCGCTAGGGAAAAGCTCGATCAATCCGCAGAAGCATGCTGCGCACATCGATGCTTCGCTTCAGCGGCTGTGGAAGAAGATTCCAGCGGTTCCCGCCGAGTTCCCGGAGTTGCTGAGGTCAATGTTGGCTTACGAGCCGGACGAACGACCGACGGCTCGCGAGGTGGAGCGCCGATGTCGGGCGCTGCGCTCCCAGGCGACGGATCCGTGGCTTCGCGATTGGGCGGAGAAAGTCCTTCCACCCTTGTTGGTGGCACCTGTCGAATCCAAGATTGATGACTTTTCGGGCTCGATTGTGGTCGAACGAACGACACAGCCGGATGCTCAGTTGGCGGCCACGCCGCAGCCGGGGGCGTCGGGACGGGTGGCGACGCGTCCTCCGCCGCCACCGCCGAATTCCGCGCGACCAAAGAAGGGTCGTTCCTGGCTATCTACGCTGTTTTGGGGTTGTTTGCTGTTTGTGTTCGTGTGCGTGCTCGCGGTGACCCTGCTCGGTGGAACGGCCGTTGCAGGGGTGTTTGCGATCCTGATGACGCTCCTGTCGCCAGGCGAGTCTCCGGCGCCGGTGGACACCGGGGGCACCATTTCTGAGTACGAAGACCTCGCAGACGATTTGCAGGATCTGGAGAATCTCGGCGAACTTTTGGGCGGTGGAGGAGGGGTGCCGCCTTGGGTTGTTGCCTCGCCGTTGGTAGAGCCCTGGGCATCGATGCAGCTCCCCCTGGGACAGGGAGTTGTGGGCTTTTGTGATGGAACTACGGTGATGATCTATGAGTCGGAGCGTGATTCCGCAAAGGTCAGGGAGCGTTGGGGCAGTTACTTTGAGGGAATGGGCTACAAACAGACGTACAACGCGGGTATTCAAGGTGGTTATACAACCACATACCAGGCCGCGGATTCGAGCATGTACACCGTCACCATCATGGATGTGATGGGAATGATGATGGTGACCGTCACCAAATCGATGTAACGCTTGCTTATATTGCTAGGGATTAAAGCAAACCCGACAGAAGCAAGCCGGCAGCAACGATCGCGCCAGTAACACGCCACACGCCGAAGACTGCAAGCCCACGCTTCTGCAAGTAGGCGACCATCCACTTGACCGCAATGGCGGCTGAAATCCAGGCTGTCACCAAGCCTATCGCTAGGCTACTCGCTGAATAGGTCTCCATGAGGAGATCGGCGTGTCCAAGGAGTTTAAAAGCGGTCGCGGCTCCAAGGGTCAACAGTCCAAGGATAAAAGAGAACTCCACTGCCGCCTGCAGGGACAGCCCCACCAAGACACCCGCGACGATCGTCATCAGGCTGCGGCTGGTCCCTGGCCACATCGCCACGCACTGTGCCAAGCCAATCCAGATGGCCATACGGGGAGAAATAAATTCAAGTTCAACTTTTCCAGGAAGGTCGGGGCGTAATCGGGAGCCCCACAGGAGCAGAGCCACCCCACCGACGAACCATGCTACGATAATTGGCCATGGACCGAACAAAATGGCTTCGATGGCGTCGTCGAAAACCAGGCCGATGACCGCGGCGGGTAGAAAAGCGACCGCGAGGGCGACCAAGAGCGACCGGCCGGCGGGGCTTTGCCCCAGTGCGCCTTGGCCAACTTGCAGCAGACGACGGGGATAGAGCATCAGCACAGCGAGGATCGCCCCCGCTTGGATGCAGATGGCGAACGCGTTTGCCGCTTCACCCTCGGGGATCCCCATCCAACGCTGTACCATGAGCAGATGGCCCGTCGAGCTCACCGGAAGGAATTCAGTAATTCCTTCCACGAGTCCGAGCCAAAAGGCCTGCCATCCGCTCATGTCGAACTAGTCCTTTCCGCCTTCGATGGCGAGCAATAGAACGGTGATGCCTACGCCCATTCGAGGATCGAGCTTGCCCGGGCCTGGGGTGAAGTCGACATCATAACCGAGTTGGAAGGGGTTAAACTTCTGCTTGATAACGCCTTCGAGCTGACCGTCGATGGTGACGTGGTAGGTTTGAGGGATCAACTTGAGGAACTTGCGAAGCACAATCATCGCGCCGCCGGTCTCGAGGACCTTGCCCACTTCTTTGTCTTCGTTGTCGAGAAGGGTCCATTCATCGCGGAAGATGGACTTCAGACCGGCGCGCTTCGCTGCGCCGAGCTTCTCGCCGGTTGCGGCGTCCACAACATCGTAGGCGCCGGAAAAGTCGCCAATGCCGCGCGCTGTGATGGTCAAGCGTTTGTTGGTCTGGGCCTCGTCACCGAAAACGTTGATTTCTTCCTTCAGTTTGAAGGCTTTCTGTTTAATATAAAATTGCAGGGAACCGTCGGTTCCGAAAATTCGGAAGGTATTTCCTAGAAAGGAGAATAAAGCCTTCTTCGCAACATACTGATTCTGGTACGTGGTAACGGCAGTCGACATGAATCCTCCAGCGGGTGATGCAGCCCCTAACGCGATCGCGCGAGTTGTCCCGGGGGTTTTAACGATGCAACACCAACCTGTGCCAAACGCGGTGTGTTCTGGAGACGGGCAGCCCCGTTTTGGTGCCTATGAAGGCTCGTTCTCAGACGTTGACCTCGGACCGGTGATGGACCGAGATTGGAAGGGATTGTTTCGTCGGATCGGCAGGAGAAAGCGTTGGCAATACCACTATTTCGCGACCGATGAAGTGATGGGCGCATTCGCGGTGGTTGACCTTGGATATGCGGCGAATGCATTTTGTTATGCCGCCGATCGGGAAGGTAAAGTACTTTACGATCGAGGATTCCTAGGGTTGGCCGGCCTGAGCGTTCAGATCAACGATCGCCCCGCGGACGGTGCCGTAGCGCGTTTTCAGGCGCCGGGGGTGCGGTTGAGTTCCCAACGAGTGGATGAAACCTATCGTTGGGAGCTGGAAACCGGCGGCATGCAGCTTCACGCTTTGGTTGCTGGCAAAGGGGCAGCCCCCGCGTTGACGCTCGTGGCGCCTGTCCCTGGGAATAAGGTCAATGTTACGCAGAAGATCGGCGCTTGGCCATTGTCGGGGACCTTACGAATTGGCGAGCGGTCGTTTTCCCTCGATGGCGGCCTTGCCGGGGTTGACTATACCAATGGCTTGCTCGCCCGAGAAACGGCTTGGCGATGGGCGTTTTCGTGTGCGACCATCGGCGGAAAGCCCTTCGGCTTCAACTTGGTGGAGGGCTTCAACCAGGGAGAAGGGCGCGAGGACGTGGTTTGGTACGACGGGAAGTTGTTTTCGTTGCCGCCGTGCCGCTTCGACTTCGACAAAACCCAGACGGTTGGAGAGTGGAGGATCACGTCCGAAGATGGGAAGGTAGATCTTACATTCTCGGGGTTTGGCGAGCACCGGGAGGAGCGGAACCTTCTGGTCGCGAAAAGCCGCTTTATCCAGGTGATGGGGACCTTTTCGGGTCAGATCACACTTGGAAAAAAGCGGCTGAAGTTGGACCGAGTATTGGGAGTGACCGAAGATCAGGAAGTACGCTGGTAGTTGTCCAGGACGCTAGGCGATCCGGCGCAACTTCATTTGAACGTCGCTCGACCAATGGCTCGCGAAGCCAGTCACGCAGGTGGACAGGTAGCGGTCGTAGTCGTCGAATACCTGATCGCCCCAGGTTCGACGAATGTAAGCTTCGTGCTCACGCATCCGGCGTAGCCATTCGCCAGTAGTGCGGCCGTAGTCTTCACGGCGAGTGTGCAATTCGAGGATTTCCCATTTTGGATTCACGGCTTGGATAAGGTCTTCTAAACGTGGGTTTAACCCGCCGGGGAAGATGACGTCGGCGGTGAATTGCAGGTCCTCAAGGTCCTTTCGGTTGCGCGGAACGCGATTTCGAAGAATCGCCTGAAAGCCAAAACATGCGCCGGGTTCGACCCAGGTTGCGAGTTTGTTGAAGTATTGCCGATACAATTGAACGGCGAGTCCGGCTTGTTGCTGCGCAGGGGAGCACAGGTGATCGATCATTTCGATCGACACCAACGCCCCATACGGTTGCACCGGATCGTGATCGCGGTAGTCGCAGATCATGATTTCTACGCCGGGAATTTCGCGAGCCTTCGCCCAATTGGCTTGTTCGGTGGACAGGGTGACGCCGTACCCGCGCTTGCATCCACGCCGGGTTGCATAGTCGAGCATCGAGCCCCACCCGCAACCAATGTCCATCACCGTTTTTTCAGGGGTGATCTCGGCAAACTCATAGAGAATGCGAGCTTTATTTTCCTGCGCATCTTCCAGCGATTGGGCGGGATCGGCGAACACGGCACTGGTGTAGTGCATGTTCTTGTCCAACCACAATTTGAAGAAGTCGTTGGAAACGTCATAGCTGACTTCGATTTGAGCTTGGTTTGAGGTCACTGTACCCCCTTTTTGTCGGGGCGGAGAATAGTGCGTTTCGATTCCTTCGACCAGAAATCAAAGAACAAATCAAACGAATTTAGGTAGTAAGCGAATAATAGTGGCATCGAGGGTTTGTTTTGTGTCGCGGGTTTTCATGAAAAATACCGGCCGGTCAGAATGTGGGAGTGGAATAAATCGGCTTGCATCGAGGAACAGAACCGCCTAGATTGGCGCCCCTCGTGGGGAGTGCAAATGAAGATCTTTGTGACCGGCGGCAACGGCTTTATTGGCTCTCGAGTGGTCCGTAAACTGGTGGAAGCAGGCCACGAAGTTCGTTGCCTGCTGCGGCAGACCAGCGACACTCGCCGAATTGACGACCTGCCTTTTGAGCGTTGGACCGGCGACGTCCGCGATTCAGCGTCGATGGCCGAGGGAATGCGAGGGACGGACGGGTGTATTCACCTGGCGTCGGTATCGTCATGGGATCAGATTCGGTCGCCGGATCTGGAAACGACGGTGATCGATGGAACACGCAACATACTGGAAGCGGCGGTTGCGGCCGGGAAAATTCGGACGGTATTCATTTCGTCGTCGACGGCGGTGAATGCAACGTCGGAGCCCAAGATCTTCGATGAAAACACGGTGTTTGAGCTTGATAATACGCCGCTTAGGTACGCCATTGCCAAACATCGCGCTGAGGAGATGGTTCTCGACTACGTAAAAAACAAAGGTTTACCGGTCGTGATTGTGAACCCTTGCGAGGTGTACGGTCCGCACGACACGGGATTCATCACTGCTGGCAATCTTCGCGACATGATTCGAGATTGGCCGGCTTTGGCATGCCGAGGTGGAACGGCGGTTGCCCACGTTGACGATGTGGCTTTCGGAATCGTTCGGGCGTTTGAAAAGGGTCGGGTTGGGGAGCGGTACATTCTGGGCGGTGACAATTTGTCAGTCGAGGAATTGGTTCGATTGACCAACAAAATCGCCGGGAAGCCCAGCAAACCAGTGCTGAGGATCCCCAACGGCGCTTTGAAGTGGACGGTGCAGACCATGGCCAAATGGAAGTTGCCGACGCCGGTCATTCCCGAGGTGTTGGACTACGCGACCATGTTCTTCTTCGTCGATTGCGCAAAGGCGAAGTCGGAGCTCGGGTATTCCCCCCGACCTGCGGCCGAAGTAGTGCAGCCCGTTGTCGATTGGCTCAAGGAAGCCGGGCACGTTTAGGGTCCCTTCGTTTGTGCAAATAAAAAACGCCGGGATGAACCCGGCGTTTTTGTTATCCCTGAGCGAGTACTAAGGCGCTACGTTGGCCACAAATAGAGGAACGGACGGAGTTGCGGTTGAACCGACCATCCAGCCCCGGACTGTGTAGAACCCCGCCAGTTGCACGTCGTTGACGTCGAGCATCGCCATGCTGGTGGTCCAGGTCTTGGATTGTCCTGGAGCGAGCGTAAGGCTGGTGACGCCGATCGGGGTGTGGTCGTCTGTCCACTTCGCGATCGCAGTGCCGGTGGCATCGCTGATGGTGAAGTTGTAAGGTTGACCGTCAGCAAATTGGAACGTCTTGCTGGATGTGCTGGTGTTTTTCACCGTCAACGTCAGCGAAGCGTTGGCATTGACTTGATTGCTCGGACACGGTTGGGTGATGCAGGCGATGGTGTTGGGCTGGTTGTTGTAACGCCCGGCGCTAAGGGACAGTGTCGCTTGAATACCGCTACTGGTAACGGTCTTTTTAGGCGCGGGAATCGTGTAGTTGGTGCCGTCAACGTAGCCACCAATCCGCTTGTATTTCGCACCCGCGGTGGACGTAAATTCGACGGGACCGACGGTTGGGGCGAAGATGACGGAATTCATCGGAGACGGCATGCAACGTGCGGTCATTTCGGGGACCAAACCGAGGCTGTACGAGCGGCTTCCAGTGAAGGTGCCCACCGGGGTGGTGGAGGTCACATTGGTAGCGGTGCGCTGTACGCTGTAGGTGTCGCACGCGCCGCCGGTGAGATTTACCGACCAAGCGACATTGTTGGCCTTCTCGAAGCGTAGCAGATCCTTCCAGGCGGCCGCGTCGGCGTTCCAGAATTGGATGCGGCTGTAGTAGGTGGGGCTCAAGGCATCCTGGTAGACCCACATGTCCTTCCCCATAAAGCCGGTGAGGTAGAACAGGTCGTCCCCGTCTTGGTAGTCAGTTGCAACGCGGACTTCTTGGGTACCGCTGTGGAAGATCCACTCATTTCCTTCCCAGAGTGGAAACCACGTTTCTGAGTAGTCGGCGGCCATGGCGCTTGCCGAAATTGAGCTTGCAACAGCCAAGAATGCGAAACGATTCAACATGATAGACTCCCCTTGACGCCAGCTCGGCCTTGCGACCAAACGGCCGGCGAGTCTATCGCTCCACCGGACCTCGTCAAGGATGCGTGAACGGTTCGTTCACGGGAATGAGATGTTTTCGCTGACGCTCAACGCCTCCGGGATCGGCTGATAACGCCACGTTCGGAGCTTCACGACCATGCATTGCTCCAATGTGGGGTCCGATGAGGATCCTTTCGCTCGGGCTTGGCTGACGCTTCCGTCGGATGCGACCGAGAATTCCAACGTCCAGGTGCCGTCCACGGCTTGTCCAGCGGTGGCACGTTCTTCATAGCAGGTGCGCAATTCGGGCAGTCGGCTTTCGGACACCACATGGATCATACGGAGGTGCGGTGATTCCTGGGGGGCTTGGGGCACGCCGCCATAACTGTTGCTTCCTGCGCTGGTTTCCGGGGAACGAACCATGGACCAGGCCAAGCCATCGCTGTCGTAGAACCAAAGCTCTTTTTGTTTGGTCCAAGCAAGCAATCCGGTTGGTGTGGCCCAGATGTGTTCATTGTTCGTCGAGGTATCAATTGTGGTATTGCGAGCGAGATCGCGCACGGTGCCGTCGGCCATCAACCCGTAAGTGCGATGTTGATGGCAAACCAAGGTACGAACACCTGACCACACCGGACCATCGGTCGTGGTAAGGTTGGTACCGTCATGAACCCAGATGTCATTCTTTGCTTGTAAATATGCTTTTCCTGCGCATGCCACGATGCCATCGACGCCGTTGATTTCCAAGTCCAACCACGCTTGGCCATTGTGGCGCATCACGGAACCATCTTTGCCAAGCGACCACACGTTGCCTTGGGAAACGGCCACCTGGGTGTTGGTGCCATCCCCCCAAAGTTCCCATTCGGTGCCGCCCTTGTGTTTGACGATGTGCCCTGTGTCCGACTGCACGGCATAGAGGGTGCCGTTGGCGTCGTCGGACGCAATGTCGAGATTGTTGGTACCACTTCCGAGATCGTACCAATCCAATTCGTTGCGAAGAAGGCGGACTTCACCGTTGGTGAATAGGACAAACGCTTCGCCTGCCGCACCAATGCTGATCTCTTGAACGAGCCCTTGCTCAAACGGCCGCGCCACTTCGGTTCGGATGGTCGGCGTATTTGGGGCGATCGGGTCGGCGCTTGCCACCGCCGGCGCCTGGCGCGACGCGATGCCTTCCAGAAGGTCCAAGTACGCGCGAATTTCGGTAGCAGGAATGGCGAGTTTGGTCGTCTGATCCGCGGTCAGCATGGCGACGTTGACGCCCACGACGGCGCCGTACATGTCCACCAGTGGGCCTCCACTGTTGCCCTGCTGCATGTTGGCGTTGTGCTCCACATACATCAACCCGTGGTCACCTTGATGCAAGGCGGTCACTGCGCCGGGCCGGATGGAAACCGGAGGATCGGCGCTCGCCCCGCCCAATGCGCGGACGGAGCCCATGGGAAAGCCGATCGCGACCACCGGCTGCGTTTCGAACAGCGTGGTATCGTCGCCCAATACGAGATTTCGACCTTTGATTCCAGGGACATGTACCAACGCGAGGTCGTTTTGGGCGTACATGTCGACCACGATCCCTGAGGCATGGATGCCGTCGCGGGTGCCGCTGTCCAGGACCACCTCGACCGGGTGGTTTGTGCCCACATCTTCCACGACATGGCGGTTGGTGAGGATGTATTCATCGCGGATGAAAAACCCTGAACCTTCGCCGGTTGTGGTGCGAATGAGAACGGTGCCCTTTTTGAGTTTGCTGACCACGGCGGCGTCCAAGGACGCTCCGGTGGGCTCGGCAAGGGCGATTTCGGCAGATGTAACGAGGGGTAGGAACCACATTCTAGCATCGTACGGTCCGCTAATGCGGTACGTCAAACTTCCGATCGAAGAAGAGTCTTATCTCGGGTTTACAGCGATATTTGGGGTATCCTTGGGCGAGCGAAGTCCGGCGATGTTGGCGATGGTTGGGGCGATGGACCGGGTGTCTTGCTCCACCGAGAGGACTTGGCCGTGGATTCCCGCGCCGACCATCAGCCAGGGGACCAACTGATCGTAGTCGTAGGGTGTTCCGTGGCTTGTTCCCAGCCCTTCCGCACCGGGGTAGTTGTACAGGGCGTCTGGATCGCGGACCAAGTAGAGATCTCCAGATCGCTCGGAATCCACGGACAGACGCACCGCGCGATCGATGGCGTCGTCCGAGGCGGGTTGGTCGCGCCAGGGCACCGCGCGCGCGATGCCAGGGACCGCTTCCAAAGCCTCGGCAACCGCTTTCAAGGCGTCTAAACGTTTTTCCTGTAACAGAGAGGGCGGCAACCAAACCCCTGGGTCTTCGATCAGCACATCGCCGGTGATCCCTTGTGCTCGAAGTGCGGCGTTGGCGGCGGTGGTCAGGTCGGCCTGGTTGATTCGCTTTGAGGTGTATGGGGCAGCGCCATGGTCGGAACTGAGCACCACGGTGTACTTTTCCGCGCCGATCTTTGCATCGAGGGTTGCGAACAATAGGCCTAGATCCTGATCCAATCGGAGGACGGAATCGACGGCCTCCCAGCTGTCGCTGGTGAAGCTGTGTCCGATGTAGTCCACTTCTGAGTAGCTGATCGTCAACAGGTCGGGGGTTTCGTCGGCCCCCAGCGAATAACGGTCAATGGACGCGATGGCGGCCTCGGTGAGGGCCGTTCCGGCCTCCGGTCGGGCGAGGAAGGACCCGGGGAATTTGTCGCCCAGGGGGGCATGAGGGAACGTTCGCTCGCCACGTCCAGCGGGATCGGCCTCGAAAGCCTGATCGTCCGGAAACCACTGAGCGTATTTTTCGGGAAACAGAGGAACCCATTCGGTTGTGGAGTATTTGCTGAGATCGACGTTTTCGAAGGGGGGCGTAAACCGGCCGGCCTTTTTGTCGAAATAGACTACGGCGGCCGGATAATGGCCTCCAAGTAGGATAGCGCCTCGATCTTTGAGGGAGAGCGACACCACCGAACCGCCCGCCTCGTGGAAGACGTCGGCCACGGGTTCGGTCCGAAGAAAGTCGAGATTGGCGCAGTAGGTCGGTTTCCCGTCGATCAACCAATCGTTGGAGGGGATGCCGTGTGCAGACGGAGAGGTGCCCGTCGAAAGTGTGGCATGGCCCGGACAAGTAAAGGTGACCGAGTGCTGGTGTCTTGCTGTTGCTTGCCAAGCAGCGGGTCCCGTTAAACGTGAAAACCCACCGGTTGCCAATGTTTTTGCCCGGTCGAGCAAACGAGTGGGGAACTGGTCGACGATCACGAACACCACGAGGCGTGGCGTTGGGGGGGGTAACGGCGCTGCCTCGGGGGGTTTCAGACAGCCGAACAAGCCGAGCCACAGTAACGAGCGCATGATTCCCCCTGATGCGTGGTCTTGACCTAGTTTGTGGGCGGGAGCAAGCGGCGTTGCGCTATCGTTGCGGGTTTGCGTGTGGTGTCACGCAGTCGTTGCCGCTGTGCGCATGGCGTCATGATCGTCTTTAGGGACATTCGGGCGCCCCTTCAGGTCGAGGTAGATCTGCACGGGGTGCGCGACTTGGACATCGTCGACACTGGATCCACCCCAAAGGTAGGAAGGATCTTCGATTTGAATGAAACGAATGTTCTGTGGGACGGCATCCGCGTGAAAACGCAGCGCCGCGGCATCGTCGGGCTCTGGGAGACGGTCGACCAAGAAAACCACCTCTGGAAAGTCCTCTCTGCCCTTGGTCCAACGTGCGGCGGAAATGCCGGTGAGGGCGTGGCTGATGCCGATTTCCGATAGGGAGGCGCTGGTGCGGCGCAACAACTCTTCCGGTGATTGCGCGTCGACATGTCCGACGCACTGATCCATTCTAGCAAGATTCCAGGTTTCCCGCCAAGCTTCTAGCATGAGGAAGGTGTCGCGAACGCGAACGCCGTCGGAATCGCGGAGAACGAGCTGGTCTTGCTCAAGTCGCTGCACGATTCTGCTGGTGAAACCCTCATCTACACCTGCAGAGCGTGCGAGTTCGCGCTGGGAAAAAGCGCGGGTGGGCTCCAGCAACAGCACTCGAGAAATGCGGGAGCTGCGAGCGGCAAAAGCATTGGAAGGACGCCCGACCTGCTTCTTTATGGGGCGACGTCCCTCGACGCGAACGAGCATGCCGGGAAGAACGATATGAGCGTTTCCAGCGGTATCTACCCACGGCAACTGAGCCTGCGTACACAGCTCTCGACCGACGGAACCCATGTGGGGTGTGAAAATGAGCGGGATTAGCCGAGATCCGGCTGCGGGCACGCGGGCTTTGAGACGCTCAATTGCCATGGCGATGTGCGCCGTGCCGCCGGTGGGGGCCCATTCGACGATGAGCGAGCGCCAACCGCTTTTTACTTCGATGCCCGTCTCTGTATGTTCGATACGGACGGAATCCAGCGGGACGGAAAGGAGGTCGGCCACCAGTGCCAACAACAGATCGAGCGGGGGTGTGGAAATAGGCATGTTTGCTCACTAGCCCAAAAATGGCGGTGTTGGCAAATCATGATCGAGCGATTTCAGGAAATTGACGGGTAAAAGTAGATAATGTATGTGTGCGATCTTGTGTTAAATGGGGAGCAATTGTGCAAATTCACCGAATTGCCCCGTATCATTTCAAGAAGACATGACCGCTGCGATTCCTCGTAGGGCGACGCCCAAGATAACCTGGGCACCGAAACCATAGTTCGCACCTTTCTTTGTTTCCGCGCCCTTGGCCAATGCGTGGACCAGAATGAGCCCGATGCACCCACCAAAAAAACCGGCTGCAAAGCCCAAACCTACGCTTCCTTCTTCGTCACTCATGTAGCCTCCGATGGGAGGATATGACGGAGTTTTCGGGAATGCTAGATTTTGGAAGACGTTTATTGGCGGGGAGGCAACGTGCGGTGCGGGCCCGGACAGAAGGGGTACACTTCACTGGTTTTGGAGTACCCCGAAAACCGGCTTAGATATGGCGCCCCGCGCTGGTCCAGACGGAGCATAGCGGAGCAGAGACCCTCCTATCGTGGTGCATCACCGCCCGGACGCCCCGCGTGCTCGGGCCCGCGCGCCGGATGCGGCACGTCCTGCTGGACGAGCCTGCGGGCCACGCAGAAGCCGAGGCCGAACCGTCCGATTCGGACTGCGGGCCACGCGCCGGCGCTGCGGGCCACGACCGCGGGCCACGCCAGCCGGCGCCGAACCGCTGGCTTCCGATGCGCGACCGGATGCGGGCGACGCTGGAGCGCGCCCGCCGCTACGCCCGCATCATCCGGGAGGACCGGCTGACGCAGGAGGAGCTGGCGTCCCGCGAGGGAGTGTCCGGCCCGCGCGTGAACCAGGTGCTGTCCTTCCTGCGGCTGGACCCGTCCATCCTCGGGGACCTGACCGACCTGACGAGCAGCGAGCCCATCCCGTCGATGGAC
>SXGS01654165.1_pt1 | contig 35776 bp, 27 predicted proteins | sample 3174681 | NCBI WGS metagenome assembly SXGS01 (sample SAMN11356861, study PRJNA531348) | freshwater metagenome | isolation source: freshwater sample F1-80 | place: China: Fuxian Lake, Yuxi | collected 2017-12-25
GTAAGCGGACTAGTGTAGAGATCTAAAGCACGTAATAAATACAACACAGCAGTTGGCGAATTTTCGGTCATGCTCAGTGATTTTCCAGTAGCGATATCGAACAGTCCTGCAACAGCAAGAGCACCAATAGAAGCTATTGCGACCCAATCTCTGGATGGCTTTGAGCTTGTCAGATTTGTTTGAGGGAGCATTTCATAAATCATACGGCTCATTATTGTCGTTTGTGTAGTATCTGAATTGGTTTTGCCTATGGCTCTAACGACTTCTGGGGCGAAGAAAGAAGTGGTTCGAACATTACAAACGAATCAAACAAGACCATCAGCCTGCTCATCACGACATTTGCAAGTCTTTTTTCGCGTTTCACTGGTCTGCTGACTCAGGTGGTAACTGCTTGGTATCTCTCGCCTGATGATTTCGGTGTCTATGCCATCGCGCTCGGGGTCACGACCTTCACGCTTATTATGCGCGGAGGCGGGACTGGTCTCATCTATCAAACGCTACGACCGCAGGAATATGCCGCCGTGGGAGGAGGGCTTGTTCGTCTTGCCCTCATCTTTGCTGTTCTAGGTGCACTCTTCACGCTTGGTGCGGCTTTGCCAGCTGAGAGTTACTACGATCAGAAATCGCTTGCATGGGTCTTGGTATCGATGGCAGTGCTTGCAGTATTAAATCACTTATCTCTATATCCCAGAGCGAAGATGGCTTCGCAATTGCTTTTCAAGCAGATCGCGTGGATCGACGTTTTTTCATCCGCTGCCAAACTCATAGTTGCATTTTTGCTTGCGCGAGGTGGTTGGGGAGCGATCACATTTGTCATCGCTCAGATTTGTAGTACTGCATTGCAAGTAGCTCTGTGTTCCATTTGGGCAAAATTTCAACGAGAAGATTTCGTGGCTGAAAAGAATTGGCTCGCGCCTACGCTCGCAATGATCAAATACCCGTTTCTTTTGAGCGTGATGATCACACTGACCGATCAGATTGATTCATTCATCGCGAGTCTCTTTGTTCCGCTTGCAAGTCTCGGGGTTTATTACTTTTCAGTGTCACTTGCAGCTCAACCCATTCGGCTCGTTGCATCGACTATCTCTAGCGTGCTGGCTCCTTATGCTGCTCGAGCTAGAGACAACCCATTCCTTGAAAAACGGAGTATCGCATCGGCATTTACCTCCAGCATTATTTTTGTCCCTCTCTTCGTTCTTGGAATTGCGACAATTTATCCAAGCTTGGAAAGGCTCTTATGGGGCGAGAAGTGGCAACCAAGTATTTGGCCGGTCATGCTCACATCCCTCTTTCTGGTCTATCCCACCGTGCAATTAGTAATTGAGGGACCTCTCACCGGACTGCGCCGATGGAACCTCTATCTCAGTCTGCTTTCATGGCGCGCTGGATCCAAAATTCTTGGAGTTCTCCTGGCAATTCTTGTGATCAAGTTCTATGCGCTTCCCGATTCATCGATTGCCATTGCTCTCGTGATTGGCGTTGGTTCACTGGGATCCATTAGCGCTTACATCCAGATTCGACGTGTCCTCGCGATATTTAAAGTTGATCGAGAAATGTACGTCTTTGAACTATTCGCCACTCCTCTTTATGCCCTGCTTGCCTTCATCGGCACGAATGGTCTCATGTCAAGCATCCTGAATCATATTGAACATGATCGCCAGACACTTCAAGCTAGAGCATTCGCCGAGTTCGCATTATCTTTTTCAATATATTCTGTGATCAGCGTCATCCTGCTCCGATTCGCATATCTCAAGAGACTGAAAATTCTGATTGCGTTGCTGCCGAAGACTGTGCGAGCCCTATCTTGCAAGCTCCTTGTCATATCAGAAAGCGAACTTAATTTGACGCAATATGAATTAGAAAACGATTGATTTCTGCGAAAGTTTTGAATCACTCCGTCTTTGGCGAAGTTGACTTCGAAGGCTCGCGAGATGGATGGCAAAAGGGGCATGTTTCTCCAACGAGATAGTGTGGGTGTCGCTGCTCCTGTTCCGTGAGCGGCATCTGGCAACTGAAGCAAATTGCGGCCGAGGTTTCGCGCAACTGTGAATCGACGCAAACACGCCTATCAAAGACAAAGCAATCTCCTTTGTAATGCGCTCCGCCACACTCCTCGAAATATTTGAGAATGCCGCCGTCAAGCTGAAAGACATTCTGAAATCCTGCACGCTCCATAAATGGTCCCGCCTTCTCGCAGCGAATGCCGCCAGTGCAGAACATCACAATCGTTCGGTCTTTTAACTCGGGAGGAAGTTTCTCGACCGCATCTGGAAAATTCCGAAAGTGTTCGACTCCGGCTGCAAGAGCTCCCTCGAAAGTTCCCATCCGAATTTCGTAATCGTTGCGCGTGTCGAGCAGTGTCAGTGGCTTGCCTTCATCGATCCACTGCTTCAGAGTCTTCGCAGAAATTTTTGCCGAAGACTTTTTCCCAGGTTCGATTCCTTCAACGCCAAAGGCAATGATCTCTTTCTTCAATCTGACCAACATGCGACGAAATGGTTGATTCTCGCTGAAGCTTTCTTTCGGATTGAGGTCTTCAAATCCTGAAATCGAACGCAATTCCGCCAACAAGATTTGGATACTTCCCTGAGTTCCAGCAACAAACAAATTCATCCCCTCGGGGCTCAACAAAATTGTTCCTTTTAAGTCGCAATCACGGCAAATTTGTTGCAATTTTTCGCGCAGTGTTTCCAAGTCGGCGAGGGGCGCAAACTTATAAACGGCGATATTTGTGAACATTTTTTCACGCAGAATTTCGGCGGCGAGCATCCATCCGTTCCTTGGTAGGAAGACGAACCTTGGTCGCCAAGCCAACGAATTGCATCGATCGAATAATCAGCCAACTCGAGTCGAACTGCCACCACTTCAGACCATGTCGCGCGCTCGACGGGAATGCATGATGGTTGTTGTGCCAACCTTCTCCGAAGGAAAGGATTCCCATCACTGGATTGTTTCGACTCTCATCACCAGAGCGATAGTCGCGCCATCCCCACACGTGACAGATCGAATTGATGCTCCACGTTGCATGATGCAACAAGAACATACGAACAAGTCCCCCCCACAAGAATCCAAGCGCAGCCCCAGTCCACGACATCGTTACGAGTCCGCCAATAATCGCAGGAATCGCCAAACCAAGAGCAACCCAAACAGGGAAGAGATTATTCACGCGCATAATCGTCTTGTCCGCCAACAGATCTGGCACATATCGATAATTACTATCACGCGTGCTGCTAAAGAGCCAACCGATATGAGAGTGCATAAAGCCAACCACCCAGCCAACAACGCCGGGCTTTCGACTTGCATGCGGCGAATGCGGATCGTGGTCGTGATCGGAATAGTGATGGTGCTTGCGATGGGTTCCGACCCACCAAACAAGCGGTCCTTGAGCGGCCATGCCGCCTAAGATCATGAAGAAAATTCCGATTGGCTTCGGCGCCACAAACGCCTTATGAGTGAACATTCGGTGATATCCAATCGTGATTCCAAGCCCAGTTGCTATATAAAGGGCAACCATCATCGAGAGATTTAACATGCTGAACATCCCGCCCCAAAGAAAATACATAGCCGCCAAGAGGCCAAGCGGTGGCAATCCGACTGCCGCCAACATTGCCAAATGCATTTGGCCCTTCGATAGTGGAGGCTCTTCCTCGACGGTGTCTTTAGGCTCGCCGAGGTCATGAATGTCGTTCCCAACAACGAGATCCTCTTCGAGGACCATTACATTTTCTTCTGTCGTACTTTGCAACACCAAATCTCCGTGTTTTGCTCAGACCTCGAACGAATAAGTGATGCTCACTCTAGCACTCTTATGCCTTGAGCGTTGAAAGAAACTGAATGTTTCTACGGCAGCGATCTCGCCGTAAAAAACTGATCTAAATTGACTCATTTATGGACTTTATGAAGGATTCACCATCTCCTCTGGCTTCACAACCCGATCGAAGGTCGCTTCGTCAACATGACCCAAGTGCAGCGCTGCCGCCTTCAGCGTCATGCGGCCATGATGCGCATGCTTGGCAATTGCGCTGGACTTGTCGTATCCAATGTGCGGCGTAAGCGCCGTGACCATCATCAGGCTTTGCCCCAACAACTCAGAAATTCTTTCGTTGTTTGCAACGATGCCTTCTGCGCAGAACTCGCGAAACGAATGACAGGTTCCCGCGAGCAACTCGCATGACTGCAAAAGATTTTTCGCGATGACCGGTTTGAAAACATTCAATTCGAAATTGCCTTGGCTTGCCGCAAACTGTACGGTTGAATTGTTGCCGAAGACTTGCACGCACACCATCGTCATGCTTTCGCTTTGTGTTGGGTTGATCTTTCCTGGCATGATGCTTGAACCAGGTTCATTTTCAGGAATCGAAATCTCGCCGATTCCGCAGCGCGGTCCACTGGCAAGCCAACGCACATCATTGGCGATTTTCATCAGCGACCCTGCAAGCACAGAAAACGCGCCGTGGGCCTGTGTTGCCGCTTCATGTCCAGCAAGCGCAGCAAATTTATTGCGTGCGCTTGTGAACGCAATGCCCGTTGTTGCGGCAAGTTTCTTTGCGACAAGTTCGCCAAAGCCGACAGGTGCGTTCAGCCCAGTGCCAACGGCAGTTCCGCCGATGGCAAGATCGCGCAAGCCAGGAAGACTTTCGTGAATTGCGCGCATCGCCATATCCAGTTGTGCAACATAGCCAGAAAATTCCTGACCGAGCGTCAGGGGAACAGCGTCTTGTAAATGTGTGCGGCCAGTCTTGACGATCTTCGAAAATTCCTTTGACTTGGCATCAAGCGCGTCGCGCAATTGTTTCACAGCGGGAAGAAGCGTCCTCTCGATTTCGATTGCCGCGGCGACATGCATCGCCGTTGGAAAAGTATCGTTGCTTGATTGCGAAAGATTGACATGATCATTTGGATGGACAGGCTTCTTCGAACCTTGCATTCCGCCAGCCAATTCGATTGCGCGATTGGAAATCACCTCGTTCACATTCATGTTTGACTGTGTTCCCGATCCCGTTTGCCATACTTTCAGCGGAAACTCTTCATCAAGCTTGCCGGATGAGACTTCCTTTGCAACGGACACAATCAAGTCGCGAAGTTCTTTCGAGAGTCCGCCCATTTCGCAGTTTGCCTCGGCGCATGCGGCCTTGAGCAATCCAAAGGCATGCACAATTGGCAGCGGCATTCGATCACCAAACGGGAAATGATGAATAGAACGCTCGGTTTGTGCTCCCCAATATCGATTGGCAGGAACTTCAATGGCTCCCATAGCGTCGGTTTCAGTGCGAGTGGCGTGCTTTGAAGGTGCGTGTGACATAGTTGGGCGCTCTTGTTGCGTGGCGAGAGTGTAACGCCCAACGAAATGAAGTCGCCAGCCAAAAGAAAACGCCGATCGCATGAAGCGATCAGCGTGTTGGTCTTGCGTATTCCGCAGTAAGCATGCGGTCAGACAGGATTGATTATGAAGTTCCGCGTGCGCTGCGTCGACGACGAGATCCGATCAAGCCTGCGCATCCCAAGAGGCAAAGAAATCCAGGTGCTGGAACCACACTGATAAAACCAGAACCTGCATCAGATGTTCCAGTTCCTGTGGTCCAATTTGCTGCATTGCCGATCGCCGCGAGCCACTCTGATTGTGTTCCCGATGAGAGCGTGTTGAGATTAAACATTGCGGAATTCGCAGTATTGGACAAAAGCACTGCGCTGTATCCCTGAGTCAAGCCTGTTGCGAGACTTCCTGTTGCGGAAGTTGTCGAAGCTTCGTATGCACTCGTGTTGTCAAAGTTGTAAAGCGCAGTGAAGCCACTGAAAATCGGATTTGATGAATTTGTGCTCTCGAGAATCGTGACTTGTTCTCCTGATGCACTTAGCGAAAGATGAGCGAACGTCGATGTTCCTGATCCAATCAATCCGCTGGTCGCAAACGCATAGTCAGCAGATGAAACTTTCGATCCGATGATCGTTCCGGCAGTGATTGTGTTGATAACCGTGAAGCGCATGAGGGTTTCGTTTCCATCGCCATCAGTTGCTGAAACGCCGCGAAATGCGCTGCCTGTCCAACCATTGTCGGTGAAGTACAGGACTGTGCCTGGTGCAAGATCGACGAATGTGACGAATGACACAGAATCCGTTGGCACACCAGAAGCTTGAAAGCCAACGATTGCAACATCGCCAGCCATCAATGCTCCGAATGATGAAGCAGAAAGAAGTGTGGCAGTGATTGCCGCAAAAGGTAGGGATGACTGAAATGACATAGAAGGAGCTCCAACTCCTTTTTACGCCTCCCTACATTCTGAACGAATCAATCCACAACGCGTGGATTAATTAAAAAAAACATAGCCCGAGATCGTGTTAATACAAGTGAATAATTGGTGAAGATTGCGTGAAGAAGTCGAACAACATGGTGAAAAAGTTCATTATCACTCGTCCGTTGCTGGACCCATCGGATCCCATACAAGTTTGTTCGTGTTCCAATCGCCGCCTACGAAATTTGGATCGCGACTTCCTTGGACATTTCGTGTGGCATCCGAATTCAACATCCAACCAACATGTCCATCAGCGAACAGCATGTGACCACCATCGAAATGCCGTGATGCGAATCGTTTCCAGTCCGCTCGATGGCGCTTCAGATCCCGTCCGAAGTGAACATCGTTTCGTGGCAATTCACGGGCATTTGAGCGCATTTCAAGCATCAAGATCGTTGCATCTGCTCGCGAAATTGACGCGAGCTTCATTGCAAGCTTTGGGGAATATTGACCTTGCCCAGAAGATGCCAACAGCGTGTTGTTCAATTGACTGTTTGGAACATAGTTGAAATAAAACTGACGCTGAATTCCCCCAGAACCTGGCTGACCGCTGCCCCATGGTGCGGGATCCTCAGTCGTTGCTCCGGGATCGATAAAAATAGAATCACCCGATCCTGCGAATGGGACATTTGTTTGTGCGTTGTATGCATCATCCGAAATCTTGGAATATGGAAGTTGACCAACCAATGGTGGGATCGCATTCGCCCAATATGCTTTTTGAGCGAGATTCAAAGGCATATCATTCGCATCCTTCAATCCTTCCCATGGCAAACGATCTTTATTGACTGTTGACCACATGATTGTGCCGACTCCCCACTGCTTCAGATTAGATTGACTCTTGGTTGCGGCAGCGCTCTTGCGAACCATACCGATCCCAGGCACCAACAAACCAACCAAAGTAACGATGATTCCAAGCACAACGAGAACTTCAATGAGCGTGAATGCTCGCACTCGATGAATTGAAAATTGACGGCGGATTTGTATCAAGGCAACCATCCCGAAAGAAGCGCAGTGAGATCAGCTCCGTTGATGACACCATCGCTGTTGATATCGCCAGCTGGCCCCGATGTTCCCCAGGCTGAGAGGAGCGATGTTAAGTCTGAACCATTCACAAATCCGTCACCATTGATGTCAGCCGGATTGGGGATCACCCACACACATCCAACTTGCGGAAGCGCAGTGAACGATTGAGTAACAATCGTCGAACCTGGGCACGACACCCATGAATTCGGTTTTCCAAATGTGCTGGAAGTGCTCGAATCATCGTAGAAACTTGCGGCATCGATGCGACCAGAGGGATTCGCACGCAGTCGGCAAACATCATCGGCACCGACACCACCACCAAAATAATTCGGCGAACCTTCACCTTGAAGCTCGACGATTGGCGCGAATGATTGATCGCGGACTTCAATCGCCCAGCGATCATTCGACACGGAAAATTCTCCCGAGATGTGCTGCGGCTTCGTGCTTGTCGTCTGCGAAACAAGCGTCGTGTCAAATGTGTTGACATTGACCGATCGATCGCCTGCGGTTGGGTTGTAAGACAAGTCCGTGTTCACACCACCCTGCACGGCAGTGCTTTCGGTGAAGGTCAAGATCATGCCACTTTGAAGGTTCGACCAGAAAATGTTATTCGATAAACGGATCGTTCCAGAATCTGTTTTATCTTGCCAGCGCAAGATCCAATTTCGCATATCCAAGTTCTCTGCAATGATTACAAACTCACACCAGTTTCCGCCGTTGCCAAGCGATCGACCAAACTGCAAATCATTGGCCTGACCACCAGCGGCATCGGCTGCTTGCGTTCCGCCGCCTAAAAATCCAGTCGCAGAGACTGCGTTGAATTCATTGAGCATAATTGGCTTGCATGTTTGGCAGAGCCCAGCAAGCACTGGCGCACGCAATGCGGAAAAATCCTGATATGTCTTGCACTGAGTGACCGTGTCGCTCCAGCTATTCGGTTGACCGAAAGAAGAACTGTCGCCATCGTCGTACCGTGAATATGGCGTGACTGCCTGCGACGGATTCTCCTCAAGTCGCACAATTTCACGGCTATTTACGCCGGTTGCCCCCCATGATGGCTGACCTTCGCCAGCAAGATCAATGACGATCTGTCCTTGCGCATTGATGATGCGCGACGCCCAGTTGTCGTTTCCAACATCCATCGGATCGTTGTAAGTTGGGTTTTGCGGGTCAATCACATTCGCATCGCAAGTAACAAGCGCTGCATCAAAACAATTGACATTGATCCACCAATCTCCATTGCACGGATTGAAAGACGTGTCTGTGTCAAGACCACCAAGTGCTGTCGAGTTTTCGATAATTGTCAGAATTGTTCCCGCACGTAAGTCAGACCAAATCGTCGCGCCAGAAAATACAATCTGCCCTTGTGGGACTGCACCATTTTCGTACCAAATCTCGGTTCCATCCGCATCGGTCGCAGCAGTTTCGATCCATTGAAGTTTCCAACCACGAATATCGGTGTGATCTTTGACGATGATGATCTCGATCCAATCACCAGCGTTGCCGAGCGAACGACCAAAGTAAACATCTTCCTCAGTCGAACAGGTCGCTCCGCCGATTCCATCAGGTGTTGGGCACCCCGCCACTGCCGTAGCTGGATTGCCAAGCCACTTCGTGGTTCCAACCGAATTCCATTCGCTCACGATTACATCCGCTGCCACAGAATGAGCGGATGAAAGTGCGTAAAGGATCGAAGCAAAAGAGGCAACGGTAAATCGATTGAAGATCATGTTTGAAATGATGCGCTACAATTGTTCATATAATGTTCAATTTGTATTTTGATGGTCTAGCGGATGCGTTCTTTTCAAGAAATGAACGCAATCTGAACCTTCGTTATCTTTACTCCGCCCCATGACATTTTTTCCATCTGTTTTCTTCTGTGCGGCTGGGATTTGCTCCCCGCCCTTGGCGGGTACGGTGCCCTCGGACATCGCTCAGGTCAAGTTTCTTGGCGAGTATTCCACTGGAATTTTTAACGAATCAGCGTGCGAGATTTCGGCGTGGAGTCCAGAGTCAAAGCGGCTCTATGTCACAAGTTCTGCGCAAGGGCTTTCGATGCTCGACATTTCGGATCCCGCAAAACCCTCCCGAGTTTCGATGACTCGGCAGTTTGGAATCACAAGCGTTGCTACATCCGGAAATCTTGTTGCTATGTGCTGGATTCCAAAGTCCAAAGGAATCCAAGGCGAGGTCCGATTCTTCGATCTTGAGATGAAGCAGATTTCAACAATCAAAGTGGGCTTTGGACCCGACATGCTGACATTCACACCCGATGGCAAGACATTGCTCGTCGCCAATGAAGCGGAGCCGAGCGATGATGGCGCCGAAGATCCTGCTGGATCGATCTCGGTCATCGATCTCTCGCAGGGTGCTGAGAAAGCAACGATTCGAAATGCAAGTTTCGATGCGTTCGAGTCACGCGCCACAGAATTACGTGCTGCAGGAGCTCACGCACCGATGACTGGTCGATCGTTGGTCCAACAACTCGAACCTGAATACATCGCTGTCTCAACCGATGGCAAGAGTGCATACGTCACATTGCAAGAAGCGAACGCAATTGCGGTGCTCGACATTGCCGCGGCGAAATTCACCGCAATCTTGCCCTTTGGGCTGAAGGATTTCAGCAAGGTCGGCGTTGGACTTGATTGCAGCGACAAAGATGATCGAGCAACTCTTTCGCTTTGGCCAATTCGCGGTATGTATCAACCCGATACGGTCGCATATTTTCAATGCGATGGACAGGATTTTCTAGTGACAGCGAATGAGGGAGAATCTTTCGAATATCCGTTTTACAACGAAACTCAACGCGTCTCTAAACTGAAAAACTCGAAAGACAAATCGAAGCCTGCCCTTGACCCAACGCGATTTCCACTTTCGGCCGAAGGTGACGATGGCCATTCGCAAAGCGACCTTTTGAAATCAGAAGCAATCGGACGACTTGAAGTCAGCGAAGCTTGCGGTGATACGGATCAAGATGGAGATTATGACGATCTCGTTTGCTTCGGCGCACGATCGGCAAGTATTTGGCGAGTCGTGCCAGCTACAGGTGGCGCGCAAGCGCGACTTGAATTGACTTGGGATTCTGGAAGCGAAATGGAGCGCATCATTCGCGATCGAATGCCTCAAGCATTCAATGCGGATAACCGCAAGAATTCTTCACAAGATGACCGCAGTGATACTCGCGGCCCAGAACCTGAATGCGTTGTAGTTGCGATGATTTCCAATCATCGAATGATCTTCGTTGGATTGGAACGCGTTGGTGGTGTGATGATGTGGGATGCAACCGATCCAAAGAAGCCGCTCTTTGCTGGTTATTTCAATCGACGCGACACAAGCGTTGACCTGGATGTCGATGCGGATGGAGACAAAGTTCCAGACAAGCTTGCGGATGTTGGCGATCTTGGACCCGAAGGTCTTTGTGTAATTCCTGCAGATTCAAGCCCCACGAAGCGCCCGATTCTTGTTGTGTCCAACGAAGTCAGCGGAACGCTTTCACTTTTTGATATCACCGTGGCAGAAGTCGCGCCGAAAAACACTGAAAAGAGTTCGCGCTGAAAACTTTTTTACTTTGACAGCGCCGAATCGATCGCAGCTCGAAGGGCTTTTCCGCCATCTGGCGCCATGCCAACTTCCGCCAAAACAATCACGCCATCTTTGTCAATGACGAGAAGTGTTGGAATGCCAGTGACTCCATAGGATTTCGCAAGATCATCACCAACGAGAAGGCACGGATAGGTGAAGCCCTTCGAGTCCATATATTTCTTCGCCGCACCTTCACCGCGCTCCCATGTGTTCACTCCATACACCGCAACATCCTTCTCTTTATATTCATCGGCGATCTTCTGAATCGTCGGCATCACTTGCTTGCAGGGACCACACCAAGTTGCCCAGAAATCCAGCAAGACCACCTTGCCTTTGAGACTTTCAAGAGAAACTTGTGCGCCATCAAGTCCTGTGAGCGTGAAATCCAAAGCCTTCTCGCCAACTTTCGCTTTGAGTTGTGGTGGTTCGCGTTCGCCTTCAGGCGCCTCCTTCCGCTCCTCTCCTTTGACATAGCCCGCTGGAGGCGTAGTCGAAAACATTGATGCCTCAAGAGTCGGATCGAGTTTGACATTCGAATACTGATATGACATGGCAAGATTTGCCATCTGATCCTCGCCATTGATTGCCATTGTTTGCGTCATTCTGCGAGGAAAATTATCGCTACGCGCAACAGAAAGTGATGCAGTCGTCGTCATCGTGGAAGGCATTTCATCGCCACCATCATCGGATGTTCCAAGATCGATCGAACGCAATATGCGAACCATATCGCACAGTTGTCCGTCGATTGTTTCCTCGCCGATTATCGTCGCGGCAACAACTTTCGAAGGCGCTGCCTCTTCAGCATGCATCTCGAAAATCCATTGAGGCACGCCAGATCCTGCTGACTTCAGCAGTAAAGACCAGTTGGTTCCTTCTTCCGCATACGTCCTAGAGGGCACATTGACCAGAAGTGAATTCGTTCCATCAAATGTAATCACGCGCACAGGCTTCTCATTTTTGATGCTCTCAATTCTCATTCGTTTGCATGGCGATCCTTCGGATACTTCGAGATCCCAGATTGAACTTGTGGGCTCCATAAACTCGGGCGGCAACAGTCCAGAATCCCTTCCGGTCGCCGTCATCTTTGAGGTCAATTGAACTGCCTTCAAAGCGCGTACCACAGCGACTGACTTTTCATAAATCGTTACAGCGCTCTGGTCGATCGTCAGTGGTTGGGATGGTGAAGGAGATGCGATTTTAGAATTCCCGCTTTCTCCAACAGGAACAACTGCTGTGATCTTTGCGGCAACAACCTTCGCAGGTTTCGCGGGTGCGGACTCTTGAGCCTCGACGGAAGTGGAGAGAGTCAGACAGACAGCAAGCGTGAATTGCAGGAAGTGATTGATCATTGATACAGTCTAAATTGAAAATCATCCAAACGTGAATAAGTCTTCAAATGAAATGCAGAATTTTCGAGTTGTCGGCCCGATCGGCGCGACTGGAATCATTGTTGCTTCCATGGTCGGCAGTGGGATTTTTTCGCTGACTGGCCAATTCGGCGCGAACCTCGGAACTTCCCAAAATATTCTTGCCGCTTGGATCATTGGTGGTGTGCTCGCTTTATGTGGCGGACTTTCGCTTGCGGAACTCGGCGCGATGATCCCGTGTTCTGGAGGCAGTGTCGAATTCGCACGTCGCGCATTTGGAGGAACAATTGGATATCTCGTGGCAATGGTCACGATCTTTTGTGGCTACTTTCTCTCGCTTGCCGTTGTTGGAATTCTGCTGGGTGAATATGTCAATCAACTGCTCCCTACTCCATTCAACATCAAATTGATCGCAGGACTGTCAATCGTTGCCGCGTTTGTCTCGCAAATATTCGGCTTACACGCTGGATATAAATTCAACACTGCGCTGTCAATGATCAAGGTTGGATTTGTTGGATTGTTTGTACTTGCGGGTTTATTTTGGCCAGTCAGTATGCGGATGACCGCGCCAGTCTTGACAGAAACTCTCGAGCATCCATCGCTTCTTTCCGGCGCTGTGGCAAGCGCGACACTTGTCGTGAGCTTTGCATATCTCGGTTGGTCAACCGGCGCAGATATCGCGGGCGACATCAAGCGTCCGGGACGCGATGTGCCGCTGTCAATAATCACCGCAATCTCGATAGTTTTTGTGCTTTATATTGGCGTCAATCTTGTCTATCTGCGAGTGATTGATCCCGCAGCAATGCTCGAAGCCGATGGGACACCAATGCAGGCAATTGGCGCGGTTACGGCGCGCCTGCTCTTTGGTTCTGCGATTGGAAATGCAATGTCTGGTGTGATCGCGTTGCTCTTTTTTTCAACGATCGTTTCTGGAATCATCACGGGCGCGCGCATATTGGAATCGATGTCCCACGCAAAAGAGATTCCAAGCTGGACAGGCATCCGACTTGTCAATGGTGTGCCGATGCGTGCGCTTCTTGTCACAGCAGTTGCAAGCCTTGTTTCCCTTGCAATTGGAAATCTCCATGACATCCTTGGATTGTTGACAGTTCTTATCAATGTCTTCTCTTCGCTCTCGGTTGCGGCGGTACTCATCCTTCGCAAAACGATGCCTGATGCACCGCGCCCCTTTCGCGTCCCTTTCTATCCAGTGACTCCAATTATTTATATGTTGCTTGCAGGTTGGAGCATTGCCATAAGCGTGATGGATGGCGGCTTGAATGCGATCATCGCCTCCGTTGCTGCGGTTGCCATTCTTTTATTGATCAAGCCACTGATCATGATTCGAAAGTTTGGGACTTCTCTGCGGTGAAAGTGCTGGGACTTTCACTCAACCACCAACATCTCACCTGCAAGCCCTGGACCAAATGCGAGGCCGACCCACGGGCGCGCCACATTGCGATCGAACAATTCGCGCAGAATGAAAAGCAATGTTGCGCTGCTCATATTTCCAAAGTCTCGAAGAATGCGACGACTCGCATCGCCTGAATCCTGTGCGATCGCAAGCGAGTCGATCACAGCATCGATCACACGAGGCCCGCCTGGATGAATTGCCCATCCGCGAATGTCTTCGACCTTCAGCGAATGTTTCACAAGCGCTTTTCGCACCCACTCGCCAACGCGTGATTCGATAATTTCTGGGACACGCGCACCGAGCGTCATTTCAAATCCATGATTTCCAATGTGCCACGCCATTTCATTTGCGCTGTTTGGCATCATGATGCTGTGTGTTCCCGCTATTACTGGCAGCGCATTCGGATCGCCACGCGCCACGATCACCGCTGCGGCGCCGTCGCTGAACAGTGTGTTGGCGATCAATTGGTCAAGGCGGACGCCATAATGCAAATGTGCGGAAGAAACTTCAGCGCAACAAATCAGCACAACAGCGTCTGGATTCGCAAGCGTCACATCGCGCGCAATAGCCAACGCATTCACCGCCGCGTGACAACCCATGAATCCAACATTTGTTCTGCGACAGTCGGAGGAAAGGGAAAGATTTTCGATCAACCAGGCATCCATTCCTGGAGCTTCGAAACCCGTGCATGATGCGGTGACGATGTGCGTGATTGATTGTGGTGAAATGTTCGCGCGAGCAATCGCATTCATACAGGCCTGCTTGCTCATCTGCCGTGCAGTGCTTGCCCACAGTTGCATGCGCTGAGCAGTGGTTGGTCCGAGGCCCTCTGGATCAGCTTGAAAAAAGGCAGGCTTGCCTACTTCCGGTGCCGAAGCGCACCAACGACCATCAATTTCACTTCGCTCTGCGAGTCGAAGAATGACTGCGCGATCAAGCGATTTAGGCGCGACCGACGATGCCATCTCGATCCACTGATCGCGGGTCAATCGCTGCGATGGATTCGCGCATCCGATTGAGTGAATGCAGGCGTGCGTCACTGTGGGGCTTTCCCGCAAATGCGAGAGCAAGCAGGCGCATCTATGTCCGAACCAAATGCACTCGCAACTCGATCTGCAAGCGAAGGGAAAAATTGAGCAGTGCGGATTGCACTTCGAAGCAATCGTGGATGGCGAAGAAGATGAGCGGTTATCAAACATCGCATACGCGACGAACGAACAATTCGATTCGTAATGCTCGGCCACTTCTCTGATGATGCGTTCGTAAAAATCATCGCGCTCGCGTGACTGCCCGCAGCACTTCCAGTTGCGAGGGCCCAACTCATTCCCTCGCCGGTGAAAGGTTCGACATAACCGCCAGCATCACCTGCGACCAAAACATCGTCACAAGCAAGTTGAATGCGTCGACGCGTCAAGAGTGGCGTTCCTCGCCACTCCGCCGCACCAAGCCCCGAGCCACTGCGTAGATGCGAACCAAGCCACCGCACTGCAAGCGGTGCAACTCCACCTGCGTCGCGAATAACGCTCGGATGCGCTGCGGCGGCGATATCAATTCTTCCATTTGCAAGCCGAACTGCTCCGATATAACCACCTTCGTGAACGCTCATAAAAATTTGCTCGCGCGCAAGATCAAGCGCTGCGCCATCAACCGTCGCGCCAAATCCCATACGGCTTGACTTCGACACTCGCCATTCAAATTTGGATAGACAATCAAGCGAAGTCCCCTGCAATCCATCCGCTGCGATCCGCACGCGAGAGCGAATCTTTCGAACGATTCGATCTTGACGCACAGCGACCGAACCATCATCATCAAATGAAGCGGCCGCGCCCATCACCACTGTGCAGCCGTGATGCAGTGCGAGGCCAAGCAGAGATTCATCAAGTTCATCACGCCCGATCGCAACGCCTCCTCCGCGCTGCAGTGTCACGCAGCGATCACCGCATTCCAAGCGCACTGTGGATAATTGTTGCGCTCGATTGAGAACTGATGATGCTCCAAGTTGAACAATCGCTTCGATTCCCGCAGGAGCCAAGCAACATCCGCAGACTTTGGAGCGTGGATGAATGCCGCGATCAACGACAAGCACTGAACAACCTGCACGCGCTGCCGCGATTGCAGCGGCCGATCCTGCTGGTCCGCCGCCTGCGATAATCACATCGAATTCATCTGCAATTCCAGATACATTTGTGGCAAGGAGATTCATACTGCAACCTCGCTCGCGGCTCTGGCAGAAGGCCGCCGCCACCAAAGTCTCCACCGCGCGGGCCATGCATAAGAAATAGTTGCGCCATGCAGTCCCGCTTCGTGTGCCATGACGCGCGCTTCATCAAGAGTGAACGCAGCACGCACACTTGCGATTGCGTCGAAATGCACAACTCGCGAACGTGTCAATGCGCGCGATCCAATCCATGCGAGCGCAAATCCGGTGTTTGATCGGTCAAGGTCCGCGATTCCTACGGCGATATCCGCGCCACTTGCCATTGTGCGCATGACCGCTTGGCCGGTGTCCTGATCGAGATGATGCATAAAGAGCGAACAGATCACCACATCGGCCCGCACTGGAAGTTGTTCGTGAAGCAAGTCGACACGGAGCAGATCGACACGCTCACCGATTGAGTTCGCATTCTGCTGAGCAACTTCAAGCGCACGCGAACTGCAATCGCAGAGAATCCAATCGATTTTCAATCCTCGCCGTCGCGCCAACTTCGCCATCGACATCGGGCCATCGCCAGAACCTGTCGCAACATCCATAACACGAAGCGGCCGACCCTTTGCATTCACTTCAACAGCAAGGCTCGCAATACTTGGCCAGAGAATGCGCGCGCTCTTGGACCATGCGTTCAAGCGTTTCAAGCCCGCAAGCGCGGCGTGATGTTCGTGGGGATCAAGGGAAGGATCGTCCATCAATTCTTCAACGCGATGTCGCGCAAGCGGATTGATTGGCGACCAGCGGATGGGATTCGTTGTGCTTGTCATATGTTCCGCTTGGATTGAATGCAATCCTAGGGCAACATCCTTGCTGCAAGGCATGCCAAGAACTGATTCGATAAAATCAAATCCATCGTGAATGCGAAACCAATCATCTATCTCATAGCCAATGGAGATCTTCGCGCTTCTGCAAATCAGAAATGCGAAGCGGCTCAACTTGCAATGGAGGCCGCGCTGGTCAAAGCGATCAAGCTGGAAGGCTGGACCGTCAAGCGGGCGCATGGCTTTCGCAAGGAAGTCGGCCATAGTTTTATTGATTCTCAGAAATATGGGATGGAAATTTTTCGCAAGATTCCACAGGACGCTCCACTGATTATCGCCGAGGCTGTCTGGCAATATTCGCATCACATCCTGCATGGATTGATGACGCACAAAGGACCGATCTTGACTGCGGCGAATTGGTCTGGCGTATGGCCGGGACTTGTTGGCATGCTGAATCTCAACGGATCCATGACGAAGGCTGGCGTTGAATATTCCACGCTGTGGAGTGAGGACTTTCAGGATTCAACTTTTCGTGCTGGACTTCGCGCGTGGCTTCGCGCTGGAAAGGTCTCGCATGCGACCAAGCATGTTCGCACATATGCCAGCGCGAAACTCCCATTATCTGCGACACGCATCGGCGAAAAATATGCGGCCGATCTTCGCCGCCGCAAGGCGATTATGGGAGTCTTCGATGAAGGGTGTATGGGAATGCATAATGCGATTATTCCCGATGAATTGTTGCAATCCACGGGTGTTTTCAAAGAGCGACTCAGCCAATCCTCGCTCTATGCCGCAATGCTGCGAGTCACCAATGCAGAGGCAACGACCGCACTTCGTTGGTTGTTGCGTCGAGGAATGAAATTCAACTGGGGTAAAAACGCAAAGACCGAGTTGACCAAGCAACAGACGATCGAACAACTGAAGATGTATATCGCCGCTGTGCGAATCGCGGATGAGTTTGGATGCGCGACGATCGGCATTCAATATCAGCAAGGTCTGAAGGACCTCGCGCCTGCTTCCGATCTTGCCGAAGGTTTGTTGAACAATCGAGATCGACCACCCGTTTTTCACGCGAAGTCGCGCAAGGAACTTTTCGCAGGGGAAGCGCTGCCGCATTTCAACGAGGTTGACGAGTGTTCTGGCCTCGACGGCTTGGTGACATATGAACTCTGGAGGAAACTTGGCTGGAAACCAGAGAACACTTTGCATGACCTTCGCTGGGGGCGGCAATACAACGGAAAGTCTGGCAGCCGAATGCTCGACGCCTATGTTTGGGTCTTTCTCATTTCGGGCGCGGCACCTCCAGCCCATTTCATCGATGGCTATCGCGGAACATCAAGCGAAAGACAACCGCCGATGTACTTCCGGCTTGGCGGTGGAACTGTCAAAGGAGTCTCCAAGCCGGGTTGGATCGTTTGGTCCCGTATATATATAGAAGGAGCGCGCTTGCGATTCGACATCGGAATCGGCGAAGTCGTCGAACTCCCCCAAGCTGAGACAGAAGATCGATGGAAATTGACCACACCGCCGTGGCCCATCATGCATGTGGTGCTTCAGGGGATCGATCGCGATCAAATGATGGCGCGACACAAAGCGAATCACATTCAAGTGGTCTATGCACCAAGCAAAGCCGATGCGCGAAAAGGCCTGGCGGTCAAGGCGGCGGCGATGCGCGCCCTTGGGATGGAAGTCTTCATCTGTGGGACACTCTGAAGATGACGACGCCTTCCCAATCTATCGCAGACCTTCTCCAACTCGCGCACAAATTGGGCAAGGATGATTTGCGAATGTCGATCTTGGGAGAGGGCAATGTCTCGATGCGCTCGAGTGAGCAAACATTTTTTGTGAAAGCATCTGGGTCGAATCTTGAAACTTTGGATGAATCAGGACTCGCAGAATGCCGCTTCGACAAATTGCTTCCAATGATCGAAAGCAAAGGGATGGATGATGCGCAAATCGATCAAGCCCTTTTCGATGCGCGGGTCAATCTCGCCGCAAAGAAGCCATCGGTCGAATCACTCTTTCATGCGTGGTTGCTTGGGCTTCCTGGCGTTCAGTGTGTTGGACACGTGCACGCAATAGCCGTCAATCAGATTCTCTGTTCTCCTCGCGCGAAAGAATTCGCGCGCAAGCGGATCTTTCCAGACGAAATCGTTTGCTGTGGATGCGAATCTGTTTTCGTTCCATACACCGATCCTGGACTCGCGCTTGCAAAAGTTATCCGTGAAAAAACTCTGAAGTTTGTGGCGCGCACGAAGCGCGAGCCGCGAATTATCTTGCTGGAAAATCACGGGGTGATCGCATTGGGATCATCTCCCCAAGGCGTCCTTGCGTCACTGTTGATGGTCGAAAAGTCCGCGCAGATTTTTGTCGGTGCTGCGACTCTCGGCGGGCCAAACTTTCTGACTACGAAACAAGTCAATCGCATTGCCGGAAGACCAGACGAGCATTACAGGCAGAGCGTGTTGAAACTCTAAGCTTCGCGCAAACGCCACGGAGAAATCATGTCGCGCTATCTCGCAATTGACCTTGGGGCGGAATCAGGTCGCGTCATACTCGGCGCATTGCAAGGCGGGAAGTTGCGCTTGAAGGAATTGCATCGATTCTCCAATCAGCAAGTTCGCGTTCGCGGCACACTTCGATGGGATGTGGTGCAGCTGTGGGCGGAAATCCAAGTCGGATTGCATACGGCTTCCAAAGTGGGAGATATCAGCGCGATTGCCTGCGATTCGTGGGGAGTCGATTATGTTCTCTTGAAAGGCAACCAGCCACTGCTTGCGATGCCATTTACATATCGCGACGAACGAACATTCGCCTCTTTCGAAAAGGTTTTGAAAAAAGTATCGCACAAAGATTTGTTCGCGCAGACTGGCGTTGGCTCCTATCCCATCAACACGCTCTTTCAACTCTGCGATGATGTTCAACATCGACCCGAATTGCTCCGCAAGGCAGATCGCATTTTGTTGATTGCGGATTACATCAATTGGATGTTGACGGGGAAGTCGAAAGCCGAAACAACTCTTGCTTCAACTTCACAATGTTGGAACACGCGCAATCGAACTTGGGCTTGGCCGCTTCTGAAAAAGTTGCGCATCCCGAAGCATCTCTTTCCAAAGACGATCGAACCTGGCACGATCATTGGCAAAATTCTTCCGCAGGTCGGCGGTAATACAGGACTCGTTGGCACAAAAATCGTTGCGACTTGTTCGCACGATACCGCCGCGGCCGTTGCGGCAATACCCGCAAGCGGAAAGAACTGGGCATACCTTTCGTCTGGCACGTGGTCGCTGTTGGGGGTCGAATTGCCACGACCACTTATCAACGAAGATGTGCGCGCCGCGAATTTCACAAACGAAGCGGGCATTGCGGGAACCACGCGATTGCTGAAGTGCCTGATTGGATTATGGATCTTGCAAGAATGCCGCCGCGAATGGTCAAAGGCAGATGGTGATTACACGCGCATTGTCAAACTTGCGCGCAGTGCCAAGCCTCTGCGTTCACTGATTCATACTGGAGATGTTCGATTCGCAAAGATGGGAAATATGACACGCAAAGTGCAGTCGTACTGCCGCGAAACAAATCAACCCATCCCACAAACACATGGCGCAATCGCAAGGTGCATTTTCGAATCACTTGCGATTTCATATCGAGTTGAACTCGATGGACTGCAGTCGCTCATCGGGCGAAAAATTTCGACGTTGCATGTTGTCGGAGGTGGATGTCAAAACGCGCTCTTGAATCAGATGACGGCGGACGCGCTTGGCCGTCCGGTCATCGCGGGTCCAGTCGAAGCGACTGCCGCTGGCAACATTCTTGTCCAAGCCGCTGCGATGGGGCAACTTTCGGGAATCGCTGCGATCCGAGGTGTGATGCGACGATCCTTCACACTGAAGTCATACAACCCAAACAGCAGTACAAAGAGCGTTCAATCGTGGCGCGAGGCACTTGATCGCTTCCAAGACCTTCCAATCGTTGCGGCGGCATCGTCCACTACTATTCGTCGCGGAAGAAAATAAAAAATATGACTTCATTCAAACACGTACATCATCTTTGGAAGGACGCGGAAGTCGCCGCACTCGATCCTGTTGGACGCCTTGTCTATCGATCGAACAAGTTGGGAGCAGATCAGCGGATCACGAACACGGGCGGAGGGAACACCTCGTCGAAAGTTTCGCAGAAGGATCCATTGACTGGCGAGAACATTTCTGTTCTGTGGGTGAAGGGTTCTGGAGGCGATCTCCGCACAAGCACGAAAGAAAACTTTGCGTCGCTCTATCAAGAAAAAGTCGTGGGTCTCCAGCGCGTCTATGCCGCTCGACCTGACAAAGGTCTGAAGTCCCCCGCCGAAGACGAAATGGTTGCGATGTACAACCACACAACTTTCAATCTCAATTCGCGCGCCTCTTCGATCGACACTCCGCTGCACAGTTTTCTTCCAAGCAAACATGTCGACCATATGCATCCCAATTCCGTCATAGCGATCGCTGCGTCCAAGAATTGCGCGGCGCTGACGAAGGAAATTTTCCTCTCCGCGGGATCGCCATCTATGGCGTATGTCCCCTGGATGCGCCCTGGATTCGAACTTGGACTTGCGATGCAAGAAATTGCCAAGCAACAACCAACCATCAAAGCAATCATGATGGGACAACACGGATTTATTTCTTGGGATGATGATGACAAAGTTTGCTATGAACGAACTCTTTCGATGATCGAAACCGCGTCGGTTTTCATCGAGGCGAAGTATCAAGCGAAGGGTGGTGACGCGAAAGCATTTGGCGGCGCGCAACACAAGAGCCTTGACGATTTACCGCGCCGAGCGACTTTTGCCGCGATCTTGCCGTGGCTTCGCGGACAAATTTCCAAGCACAAACGATTTGTGGCGACCATCCAAGACGACGATGCGATTCTGCGCTTCGTCAACTCGAAAGATGCGCAACGACTTGCGGAACTCGGCACATCGTGTCCAGATCATTTTCTACGAACAAAGATCAAGCCGATGTATGTGGCTTGGGATCCGCAGAGCCAAGACATCGCCACACTGCGAAAGAAAATTTCCGTCGCGCTGGAAAAATACCGTGCGGATTATGCGGCGTATTACAACGCATGTAAGCATCCAAAATCCCCCGCAATGCGCGATCCAAATCCAACAGTCGTGTTGATCCCAGGACTTGGCATGATCGCCTGGGGCAAGGACAAATCCGAGTCACGCGTCACGGCAGAATTTTATAACTGCGCAGTCGAAGTGATGCGTGGCGCAGAAGCGATTGACCAATATGTCTCGCTTCCACAGCAAGAAGCTTTCGATATCGAATATTGGCTGCTTGAAGAAGCGAAGTTGCAGCGGATGCCAGCGGAGAAAGAACTCGCGCGACAAGTGATCGTTGTCATCGGCGCGGGATCGGGCATCGGCAAGGAAACAGCGCATCGACTTGTGAAGGAAGGCGCGCACATTGTTTGCGTCGATGTGAACGAAAACGCAGCGAAGGCAACAGCGAAAGAAATCACTGATAAGCACGGCCTTGGAATTGGCGTTGCAGGTTCAGGTATTTCTGGGTGCGGTCCCGCAATTGGATTCGCGGCAGACATCACCAATCGCGCGTCGATTCGCACGATGCTTGATCAGGTTGCGATCGCATACGGCGGGTTCGATTCGATCTGTGTCACCGCTGGAGTTTTCGTTCCTCCCGATACAACTGGACATATTTCTGACGACAAATGGGCGCTCACTTTTGCGCTCAATGTCACTGGCAGTTATCTCGTTGCGGATGAAGCTGCGATCACTTGGAAAGATCAAGGGCTCGCTGGCAATCTTGTGCTGACTACCAGCGCGAATGCGCTTGTCGCAAAGAAAGGGTCGCTGGCGTATGACACTTCAAAAGCCGCCGCGAATCATCTCGTGCGAGAATTGGCAATGGAACTTGCGCCACTTGTGCGGGTGAATGCTGTTGCTCCGGCGACTGTTGTGCAAGGTTCGTCGATGTTTCCTCGCGACCGAGTGATTGCATCGCTGGCGAAATATTCCATCGCCTATGACGCAAGCGAGTCCGATGATTCGCTCACTAAAAAACTTTCCAGCTTTTATGCCCAGCGAACGCTGACCAAGTCCCCCATCACACCTGCAGATCAAGCGGAGGCATATTTTCTGCTTGTGTCCAATCGCCTCAGCAAGACAACTGGCCAAGTGATTGCTGTCGATGGCGGATTGCACGAAGCGTTTTTACGGTAGAACTTTTTTACGGATTCCGCGCAACTCGAAGGCCATCTCCAAGAAAGTCGCCTCGGTAATCCGGTGCTACGCCATATCTATACGAGGCCCGAGACATTTTTGCGATGCCCGCCCACGATCCTCCACGAGTGACGCGAATCTTTCCTTGACTAGGTCCCATCGGATCCTTCGCTTCACTCTTACACTGCGAGTAGTAATCGGCTTGAAAATAATCAGAGCACCACTCCATCGCATTGCCAAGCATGTCGTGAAATCCCCATTCATTCGCGGGTCTTTGCCCAACAATGCCGGGTTGAGATTTCGAATTCCCTTGGTATCGCGCGATGATTTCCAGATCTCCATATCGCGCTTGGTCTGATCCGGCACGGCACGCATATTCCCACTCTGCCTCTGTAGGCAGTCGAAATCCAGTCGCATCAAGAAAACGCGTCACATCGCCGAATTCGACTCGCTGCACAGGAAGTTGCGGATCAAAGAATGAGCTTGGATTCGAGTTCAGTTGTCGCTCCCATTGCAACTGAGTCACTTCAGTGCGACCAAGATAGAAAGCCTTGGTGATCGAGACTTGATGCGCAGGCTTCTCAGAATTCTGCCCGTCTATATCACCAACGCTGAGTCCCATCGTGAATGTCCCTGATGGAACGAGCAAGAGTTCGATGCCAGATTTCTTATCGCGAATCTTCCATGGCAAACCCGTTGCAATAATGCGCTGAAGAGCGTCTGCGTCAGTGACGATCTTCGGATCAGGATTCGGTTCAATTACATCGGCCCATTCGAATGGCGAAGGAATTGCTGGCGGCGCAGCGGGCGCGGCAACAGCACTCGGCGCACTCGGCGCACTCGGCGCACTCGGCGCACTCGGCGCACTCGGCGCACTCGGCGCACTCGGCTCTACAACCTTCGCGGGATCTGCTTCTTTCGAGCAACTCGACATTGCGACCGCCACAAATAAAAAAACAATTCTGCTTTTCTGACAGAGCGAGCTGTTCATCAAGAAAATACTACTCTGATTCAATGTGACAACCTTCAAATGAATCATCTGGACTCTCGCGCTTGTACTTTCTTGAGTACTTGTTGGCATCGGGCTACTCGGTATGGGCCTTCGAGCTGCCAAGCCCAACGGTGGCCGCCCCAAATTTCGACGGAACATACAAACTTGAATATCGCATTATGACAGGCGGCATTTCAGTCCCCAACTTGGGTCGCAGTATTTTCGTAATGGTCGAACGTACTAGCGAGCCGCAAGCGCTTTCTTTGTTTCACGCCTGAAGTCATTCAACAGCGTGCACCCCATCAACTTGTACAAGATGCGCGCACCGACGCTGCCATTCCATTCATCGCCGTGCGTGCTTGGAGTTACTTCGCAGAGATCGAAGCCGATCACGCGGCGGCCGGTTTTCGCAAGCATCTCGAGAAGGTGACACACCTCGGGGAATGTGATCCCGCCAGGAACCGGCGTGCCAGTCTGCGGGCAATGCTCGCTCGTCAACCCATCGATGTCAAACGAGATGTAGACCTCTTGCGGAAGTGCGGCGATGATCTCTTTGCACACTGCGCTCCACGTTGCGCCGTTGAACTGACGATCGCGCATGCGTTGGTCAAAGAAGGTTGTGACGCGACCCTTGGATTTCTCAATGAAATCCGCTTCGCGCTGACCGAAATCTCTGATTCCCACCTGCACTAATTTCTTGACGCCAGGCAAACGCGTCATCACATTATGGAAGATGCTGGCGTGGCTCCAAGTGAATCCTTCGAAGGAATCACGCAGATCCGCGTGCGCATCAACCTGCAAAATACCCATCCCAGGATGTCGCGCAGAGAGTTCAGCAATCAGACCAAAAGGACTGGAGTGATCGCCGCCGAGTACCGCTGGAATAGCTCCGCGATCAATTATGCGCGCAGCTTCGCGCGCAACAAAACTATTCACGCGCTCGCTCGCGGTGTTCACTGTGGCGAGCGCCTTCGCGTGCGCTTTCGCTTTCACTTGATTGCTCGGCACTGCGCCACCAACCTTGATAATTGGCTCGGCCACTCGGCGCGCCTTCTTTGAAAGTGCAACGATGTCCTTCGCAATTGGGAGCATGGCGATGCCCGCCTGCCAGACTGGGCCAAACTGAATGTCTTGCAGGTCCACCTGCTTGCTCGCCGCCATCACGTGCGCAGGACCAGCGGCGGTGCCGGCGCCATAACTCGTGGTTGCGTCGAACGGCACCGGGATCACAACGATGCGCGCGTCGTTGACGCCGATAGAAAGTCCAAAGAGACCATCGCCTGTCGCAGCAGCATCGGGATCGAAACCGGCAACAAATTGTGGCTTGACGAAGTGCATCGCGGATTTCTTGTCAGATTTCGTGACAGATTTCGTGACAGATTTCTTGACGGATTTCGTAGCGGGTTTCTTGACGGGCTTCACAGTGCGCATTGCAATATCAGGATATGGCATCGGCTCGCGTGCGCACGAGGGAGTGATTATGTTTGCGCCAACCATCCGTGCTAGGGATTGATGAGTCAATGTGTCAGCAAAACGCAGGGAATCTGGACAAACGGACTCTGGTTCTTCACTTGACTCTCACACGGCGCACTCATTTTCGTGCGCCAACTTTTTCCGCCGCAATATTTTTCGAACAAGGCGGCGGTACGCAACTATCAAGCGGATCATTGGGACCAATCCAAAATCGCAATGAGATGTCTATTTCAGTTGTGCGAATTCTTTTGGAAGCATCTGAAAGATAAAGTCCTTGCGTCTTGAACGCATTGTTTCGCCACCGCTGTTGCACAGATAAAGGAAGACGTTTTTGATTGCCCTGTAAAAGTCGATGTTCTCCTCGATCACCGCCAACGCTTCCGAGTCCGGATGGTCGAAGTAACTCGCGACAAACTTCTCCCATACTCGCATCGCATTCGCATCGCCGAGCCCCGTGAACTTGTAGCAGAGACCCAAGCCTGCGTAGTAGTGCAGTACTTGCTTTATCTGCCCTAGATCGAAGTATGGCGTGCCCACAGCCATATCACCCATATCGATCAAACAGAGGCTATCTCCTTGCATCATGATGTTGCCTGGATGAAGATCCCAGTGGATGAGCGTGCCTTGTCTTTGAGTAAGCAATAATCGATCCTTCAAGAACGCCCGCTGCCGATCATTAAAAAATTCGCAAGCATCCACATATCCACAAGCAAGTGTCACAGCATCGGGAAAAATGTTGGTCGTAGGCACGATGGAATGGATCTGCTTGCAGAAGGTGACATACATCTCCACGACGGCATCAAGACGATCGACATTCTTCTCGATGTACTTCGAAAGCGTGTCCGCCTTGATCATCTCGTACAGGATGCCCCTGCGGTTGCCGCACTCAACCACATCAAAAGAGATTGGCGTTGGAACGCCTGCAACAAAGGCTTGTTTCGCAAGCTCCTTCTCCTTGAGGGCGGACGCTTCTTTGACGAAGTCGAAATAAAGTTTCACGACTGTTTCTTCATCAATTTTATAGCACTCGCCATTTGCACCCTTTGCAATCAACTCCAGACCGTCGATAGATAATGTGCGAGGCTTTCTCTCGAAATGCAGGATGCGGTCAAGACCAGTCATCTCGAAGAGGTCGGCGATCGGCTTCGTCACATTCTTCAACTGCAAACTTCCGTGTAGATCCTTCATCTTCTGTTGTGCCTTCAGAATGGCACGCAGTCCGACGGAGGAGACATAGTCAACCCCGCCAAAATCTAGAATGAGTTCTTTGATGTTCGCAAGTTGATGGTCGATCAATTCTTCAAGAACTGGCGCAGCATCGACAGCGAGGCGACCCGAGAGCCTGACGGTCATACACGCATTCTCTACGGTTGTATCTAACTTCATTTGTTGCTCTTCTTGAAAGTTGAAATCTACTTTGGCTACAGGCTAACGATGGAAACTACTTGTTTCATTGAAGGAATCTACTGAAAAGTTTAAGACGATCGTCCGTCAAATCGCACGCGCACCTATAAAAAAACTCAGGCGCAAAGTTCATACTTTGCGCCTAAATAAACTTGGGGGGGAAATGAATCGGGGCGGCCGGATTTGAACCGACGACATCCTGCTCCCAAAGCAGGCGCTCTAGCCAAGCTGAGCTACGCCCCGTGAGGGACGATGAGTATAGCAATCAATTCATCCCGCCGCAGAAAGTCGCAAACCGATTACTCCCGCAAGAATCAACATTAAACAAGCGATTCGCACGACTTTTTTTGACTCCTCGAAGGCGATCATCCCAACTGCGGCAGTTCCCGCTGCGCCGATTCCAGTCCACACCGCGTACGCACTCCCAATTGGAATCACCTTGACAGCGTTGCTCATCAGAAAAATACTTCCACTCATTGTCAGAATAAATCCTGCGAGCCATTTTGCTTTGCGGAATCCATCGCTGAATTTCACGCACGTTGTAGCCAAGATTTCGCAGCACCCAGCTGCGAATAATCCGATCCATGCAGCAGACTCCATCGATTACCCGCCCTTTCGTGTGTCGCTCGTTTGAATCGGATCATCATTGACAACACGATTGACAAGTGGCTCATGCAATAATTTCAATCCCAAAACTCCCGCAACAATCGCGCAGAGCGACAAGACCCGCCAGAACGATGTTGGTTCATCATAAAGAATCACTCCACAAATCGCTGCGCCCGCAGCGCCAATACCTGCCCAAACTGCGTATGCGGTTCCAAGGGGAATATGACGAATCGCGAATGCCAACAAAACGAAACTGATGATCATTGCGACGACGACTCCAATCGATGGCCACAATTGCGTGAATCCATCCGTGTGTTTTATTGCGACCGCCCACACGATCTCGAATACTCCAGCGCACAGCAAATAAAACCACGACATCGCCCAATTATGACGTGAAGCGTTCCAGTCTGCACTCCATTTCTTTTCGTGTCCCCCACGACTATGCACGCAGAAGGATGCGCTGCGGCATTGACAAATTGAACTTGCAAAGTTTTGAACATCCAAGGCGGTCTTGAGAGTTTGCGAGTTTGACTTGGTGTCTATAAAAATGCTGGGAATTTTAGAGTGAAATCACCTCCACACCGGCGATGACTTTTGTTTGCGAGAGCGAATCGGTCGCGCGGCAACAGCGGCCGAGCGTAAAAATGAAAGCTAGTCACACAGCAAAACCCAGCGGAACTTCTTGGTGCAATTGGCGAAGCCGCGTGCCTATGCGCTTACCCGCGACACTTGAAAAAGCGAGTTTCTATCGAAAACTCGCTGCGCTTCCTCACCATTGGCTGACACACTTCAAGTTCTGACCCCCAGTGAGACGAGTTGACAATCCATACGGTGATCGCAATCTTGTCCGCAGATGCGACGGGATGAGCGGGTATCGATGAATGCCTTGCTGATTGTCCTCGAGTTTGAATTTTGGTGGGTCCGGCATTCTCTTTAATAGTTATAAGTGATTGACCGACTCAAATCATTGAGAACCCTATGCCTCACCACCTGCCATCTATCGCGCATCGAACACTCGCCGCCTTCACTCTCGCTTCGATCAGATTCGTGTCGTTCGCTTCCGCGGCGATCATCACGGTATGCCATGATGGATCGTGCAACTTCACTAATTCCGTCGCCGCTGTCACAGCCGCCATCTCGAGCAACAAGATCCAGATCAGCGCGTCACGGAAGATTGAGCAGATTGATCAAGGGAGAACGTCTTGTGTTTCGACTGTCCCTTCACCTTGCTGCCCAACGATTCCATTTGCCGGATTTGCTTTCAACAGCGCGAGCGATGGGTCAAGCACAAGGCGCGGTGCAAAACCAAGCACAAGCAGAACAATCAAACACGCGCTTGCCAAAACACGATCCGTAAATCGCGCGTCATCTATATCGCGGTTGGCATCTTTGCCAAAGAACACTCGGGTGGCGGCCCACCAAGTTGCAATGATCAGCAATGCGTTGGCAAAGATCACAAGCACCGTGCTTACTGGACTCTCTTGCCAAAGCGCGTGAAGCATGAGGTCATCGGCCACAAATCCAGCCGTGGCTGGAAGGCCAAGGCCAGCGCCTCCAAAGAGTAAAAAAAGCGCCGCAAGGCGTGGCATCGAGTGTGACAAACCACCTGCAACCAAGAGTGATCGTTCACCGGCACGCCGCCGCACCGCTTCAACGACTGCGCCCAATCCACCAGTAGCCACACACGCAGTGATTCCAGCAAAAAGTGCCGCGGCCTCGTGACCCGCTCCCGCCGCGCCGCAAGCCATAAAAATAATCGCTCCATGCATGCTCGAAGAGAGCATGAAGAAACGGCCAAGCGTTGGCGCGCCAAGCGACGCCAGACCACCAACCAACATTGAACACGCGCCAACTTGCACCATCGGAACCGACCACGTCACGGCAAGGTCAAGATGATCAAGGTAACGCAGATGAACAAAGAGCAGCGGCATAAGCATGCCAAGTTGCCGCACGTGCTCTCCCATGGCACGCGTTGTCAAGCGTGACATTGCAAGGTGCGCAGGCCACGGACCAACACGAATCACCAGCGCGATCACGGACAGAATGAACGCCCACTCCTGCGCCCCGCTGCCATGAAGCCAACCCGCAAGCGCGGTGCAAACACCCGCCACGGCAAGTCCTATCGCTCCGATGTGCGTGACCCGATAGCAAAAACTTGCTTGCACCAAACACGCCGCGCCAAGTGTTACAAGCGCAATGTCCGCTCGCAGCGAAATGGTGGCAAGTGCCGCCGCTATCGCAAAGAGCGCGCTTGCACCAATGCCGCCACGCGCCCCCGCACGCTGCGCCAAACCAAGCAAAAGACAGCACGAAACCACTACACAAATTGAAGCGGTCTCAAGATCTAGATGCAAGAACGGCTCAACATTCATTGGGTCAATGGTGCTCACGGCTTGCTCCTTGTGGCACGCGTAAGCAACCGCGATATTCGCAACACGGGCGCAACCAGCGCGTCGGTGGCCTCGTCAAGTCGCCATCGTGAAAGACCCATTGCACACAGACGCCTCTCAATTGATGGCGCCCACGCACGCATCCAAGAGCCGCCCGAATGAGCGTGCTCACCAATTCGGTGCGCATCGTGCAGAATGTTTGGTGCGCGCAGATATTGCCAAACGCGCAGCGACGCATGACACAAGAGATGCACCAGCGCGATTGTGGTCCAGCCCGCCGCAATCTCCGCGAAGATGATTCCCACCTGCGCAAGCGTGGCGTGAGCAAGCGCACCTTTGGCATCGGGCTGCACTCTTGCAATTGACGCCGCATACAGTGCCGTAAGCAAGCCAATGCCAATACCAACACCTTCCACAATTGGCGAGTGGTCGATCACGCTCCATGTGCGCAGGAGTAGAAAAAGTCCAAGATGAATGGAGATTCCGCCGTAGAACAGAGCGCTTGATGGCGTTGGTCCCTCGGTCGCGCGCGAGAGCCATCCAGAGAACGGCAACTGCGCCGACTTGCCCATCGCCGACACCATTAAAAGAGTGGCGATGACCGTGGCTTGCCAAGTGGGCAGCGAACTCACTCCATCAAGAGAAGCAAGCGTTGTTGAATGCAGCCACTCGTGCGTCGCCACAACAGCGAGTAAAAAGCCAGCGTCACAAATTCGATATGTGACTAGCGCGCGAATCGATGATCGGATGGGCTCGGGGCGGTCGTGAAAAAATCCAATGAAGAGCGTGGACGCAAGGCCAACGGCTTCCCATCCGGCGAACATTAAATCAAGCGCGCCAGCGAATGCCACAAGTTGCGCCCCAGTTGCAAACACGCCCATCATAAAGAAGAACCGAAAGAAACCAGGATCGCGGTGCAAATAAGTGCGCGAGAAACGCGCCACAAGCAAAGCAAAAAGCGCGGACATAGTCGAAAATAAAATGCCAAGCCAATCAATGCGCAGCGTGAGCGGAATTTTATACTCGCCCGCAATCACCCAATCGCCAAAGAAAATATCTCCGGTTTTTCCCGCCAGCCCGTTGCCAATGCCCACGGCAAGCGCGCTGGCCAGCGCCAAAACAAGACAGGCCTGCATACAACGCGTTACCGATCGCTCAACGGGAATATTGGGTGCAAGCAATGCCACCACTCCAAGCGCCAGCGATCCCGCAAGCGGCGCCAGAATTGACAACCACGCCGCCCACGCTTGCCACGGAATATCGTTCACGACAGACCTTTCTCAACCCACGCGGGCGCAAGATGTTCTCGCCCTTGGCAATTACGCTGTGGCGAATACTGAAATCGATCCAGCTCAACTGCGTCTGGCTGAAATGGTTTGAAACCTCCATCAGCCCATACATGCATTGCGCCAGTGGTTGGATGAACCGAGACAAGTTGCACCCACTCATTCACCACCAACTCGCGCACTTCAGCTTGACGACCCGCCACTTGCAACAGCGCTTCGGTGGAGGCCTCCACCACGATCAATAGGCGCATGGGCTCGTGAATTTCAACCATCTGCAGCGGTAACCCCGTGCGAAGATCACTTTGATGGCCGTTCATAATGCCGATCAAGCCCGTGACATTGTGTGGCAACTTTGTCCCGCAACCAAAGACTTGATTGTCAACCGATGAGAAGTAGTACTCAAGACTTATTCCCGCGCCAACTGGTCCAACCGCGGCAAGCACGCGCTCCAGAATGCCGGCGTCTTTATCAATGCTCGCGTCGTAACTCACAAGGAATGCGCGTCGATCAAGATGTAGACCTCGACTGATGTCGCGTCGACCAACAATGCAACACGCGTTGGTGCAGTGGCCATATTCAGGTCTTGGCTGACCAAGATGCGTGGCTCGCTCTTGAACATGAGCAAGAGCTTGTTCGGGCGTGGCATTCAAAGGCAACGCCTCGAAGCGGCGCGAGCGTTCAAGTGCGTTCGCGCGGCGGGCACTTTCAAGTACAACGAGCACTTGCCGCCAAGCGGGCTCGATCGACTGTGGCATTTGATCCAGATCCGCAATGTCCACGCGGTCATCCGCGGTGTCGTGAAGTCCGCCAACAAACCAAGTTGATTCGGGAATGTCAATGCCGCGCGCGCGCAGGGCGTGGCGAACTTCAGCGCGATTGACAAGGTCAGCCACAAGACGAGCGTTGGCGCCACCGCGGCGACCACCACACGCGCCGCAATCGTGCGCAGATTCATGCGGGTTGTTCAGGCTGGTGGAGCCGTGGCCCAAGACCACCACCACCGGCGCAAAATCTTTTACAAGTCCAATGGTCTTGAGCAATCCAGCAAGTCGGTCGGCGGCTTCATCGATGGTGAATCCCATTGGCTTACCGCTCTTGGCCACATTGGTGCCGCTACGAATTGCGCCAAGCGCCGTGTCGGGCTTGGGCGCCACAAATTCTTGCACCGAGTGCAGTGCGGCGGATGAGTCGCGCGGCAGAGCCAAACGCGCAACTGAAAACAGCGACGCGATCGGACCAACCAACAGCGATGCGCCTGTCCCTCCAATCAAACCACGCGAACTGCGCGCAATCGCCGACTCCATACGCTTCCATGCGCCCATACGCGATCGTCGCCGCTCATGGACAATCGCATCGTCATCGGCGTGCTCATGCACTTCATGCGCGGGCGTGACAACAACTGGGCAGTATGGAGCCGCTTCAGAATCTTCTAGGCCGCGGTAGTCAATGGCCAAGCCAAAGAAACCCGCGGCTCCGTATGTCACCCACTTGGGTCCTTGCTCTTCAATCGCGCGGCGGATCGACTCCTCACGCTCGTCAATACAAAAGATGAACTGACCAGCGGGGGAAATATGGCTCGGAGCCGGCCGATGCGCGCGCGCGTAACCAAGAGCGTTCAGAATTTGCCGCTGATAGCGATGTTCATACGCCTCAAGCCCGCACGCGCGCCGTGCCTCATCGTTGAACAAATCAAGATCAGCCCACGCTTGGCGCAGCGACTCCGATGTGATTGCCAGTTTCACCCCCGCCTGCCGCGCGGTCTGCAACAACAATGCCGCGGCGAGTTGGCGTGAGCGCGCGGGCCTTCGATCAGTAAGCCGCAGCGTGGACCAATCCGCGCTTAGACCAACTTGCGCCGCGGCTCTGGGAATGGCGTGCAGTTCAATCGCCATTCGTACCGCAAGAAAATCCTCAAGACGAATAGGAACTTGCGTCTCATCTTCAAGCACAGGCGCTTCAGTGGGATTGCGTTGCATGCGGGCAAACATTCCGGCCCATCCAGGCAATGCGAGCAGCGTTGCCATGATGTATGGCTCGCGCTGTTCATCACGCACGCCAAGCCCGTTCAACGCTTCATCAATTATTTGGCGCGCGCTTGAATTGGTGTTGATCCATCGTTGCGCGGAACGATTGATGTGAGCAAGACTGCGGCTTGGCAGTCCAAGCGCAATCAATTCAAGCGCCGAGGCAAGAAATCCTCGTTCGCGTTGGGGCACATCGATCAGCGCCTGACCATGATCAAGAAATGCTCCGCTTAACCTGATCAACTCGCCATGAACAACCACATCGGTGTCAACTCCATAATCAAGAAGTGCATCGTGATGACGCTGCCACGGATTGGGCGCAATATCGGTTGGAGGAGTTTGCTTGACTGCTTCAAGAAGATCGCCATCAATCGTGGCGCATGAGTAGTGCGCGGGGTTTCGCGCAAGGTTTCGTGCAAGGTCTTGGGGCTGTTGCGTGTCAAGAGCATGCAACCAGATCAGTCGCCACCATTGCATTCGTGGCATACCCACAAGTAAATCTTCAGCCACTTGTCCGCAGCGTGCAAGCGCGCGCTCAAGCGCGTGATCAAGGTCGGCTGACTCTATGCGGCCATCATGCATCCACAAACGAAATTCGTGCATAGACGGGTACGGCCGAGCGCCAAGCAATTGCGCGCCACGGCGAACGCCTTGGTGAAACGGTAATGATTGAAACGAGTGCAGTGTGTTGTGGTGAATGAACACACCCATTGGCCCCTGATCGGGCAACACCGCAGCGGCAGCCGTGAGCGCATCGACAACAGGGTCGCCGCATGAATCATGTTGATTGTGCGACATTGTGTTTAATGCCCTGCGCCCGCGGTTGCACCAGCAAGATCAACACCCACAAGTGTGACACGAATATCGCGATTGCGCGCGTCATCAAGAAAGCTGACGATTGCTTCGCGAACATCTTGATCAAGCAACTCACCTTTGCCATCAAATGTCACGCGCGAGCCGCTTGCAATATTGTCGAAGGCCGCAACCAACGCGGGCTTGATCAGGAAAGTTCCATCGCGGCGCAATTGAAGCGTGATTGAACCATCTGCTTGATCGATTCGCTCAACGCTGTTCTTGGTCGACTTTCGCAGCGCCACAATCAGACCCACTACCACTCCAATGATCACTCCCTTGAGAAGATCAGTGGCAAGCACTGCGGCGATTGTCACAAGAAATGGCACCAACTGATCAAGGCCAAGTCGCCGTTGCTCCGCAAAGAGAGAGGGCTTGGCAAGATTCAGACCAACCTGAATCAGCACAGCCGCAAGGCACGCCTGCGGAATATGGTTCAGCACATTTGGCAACAGCAAAACGCATCCAAACAGAAGCAACGCGTGCACAATTGCGGAGAGTCGCTCGCGTCCACCAGCTGCAACATTGGCGCCACTGCGCACAATGACCGCGGTGATTGGCAATCCACCAAACGCACCGCTGAGCGTGTTGCCCACGCCTTGCGCAACCAATTCGCGATCAAGCGGTGAGCGTCGCTTGAGTGGATCAAGTCGATCGACAGCTTGGCAGGAGAGCAATGTTTCAATACTGGCCACAACCGCAATCGTTGCCGCGGCGATCCATACTGCTGAAGATCCCAGCAGCGACCAATCTGGAAGTGGCAGCGCGGCGCGCAACCCGTCAAATCCGCCAGTGGGCACATTCACCAGTTGACTTGTATTCAACATCCAACTTTCACCCTTCATCATTGTTGCAGCAATTGATGAGGCAACCACAATCACCAACGCTGGCGGCACAAGCGCAAACCGCGCAAGCGGCGTGCGTTTCCACAACATCAATACAAACAGGGACACCACGCCAATCATCGTTGCGCCCCAGTGCATTGTGGTGGTGATTGAACCAAGTCCAGACTGCGCGCCAAAGAGCACGGGCAGTTGCTTCAGCATGATTGTTATGCCAATCGCGGCCAGCATTCCCTTTACAACAGAGCTAGGCACCAGCGATGCAAACTTGCCCGTGCGAAGCAAGCCAAACACAATTTGCATGGCGCCGGCAAGCGCCACGGCCGTCATGAAGGCATTGATTCCACCAAGTCGTTCAATTTCAAACAGCACAATTGCAATCAGTCCCGCTGCGGGTCCTGATATTGAAAGCGCCGAGCGGCTGATCAGTGGAATGGCGATGCCGCCAATGATTCCAGCGACAAGGCCCGAGACAGGCGGCACTCCCGAAGCCATGGCAATACCAAGGCACAGTGGCAGAGCGACTAGAAAAACAACAATCCCTGCGAGGCAATCTTGGCGTGGATATGCAAAAATATTGGATCGAATCATTGGGGCGGGGATCATAACAATCACGAATGGAATGTGGAAAATTTTTATGGTTACGTTTCAGAATGGTTACGTTTCAGAAGCTGGGTGATTCAATTCACCCAAATTGGGTTCGTTGTATCGGCAAGCAAGATATTTATAGCGGTTTGAGTGCTTCCAACTCGTAGATCGCATTTCGACCGATCCGATATCCGGCGTCGGCAAGTTGCTCAAGTATCTCGAATTTAGCGGCGCGGAGCTATTTAGCTGCCGACTTGCTTAACAGATCTAGCGATGGCAACAGCTCTATTGGAACCCGCGCTCACCCGCGACACTGGAAGAGTGAAGCCTGTTAATAATAAATTAAAATTTAGGAGTAAGAGTTCTTGAAGATGTATAAAGACCAAAACCGCTACCTCCTTGACCATTTAAAACATCACGAAGAGAAAAGTAAAATATTCTTTCGGGA
>SXGS01301223.1_pt1 | contig 35774 bp, 27 predicted proteins | sample 3174681 | NCBI WGS metagenome assembly SXGS01 (sample SAMN11356861, study PRJNA531348) | freshwater metagenome | isolation source: freshwater sample F1-80 | place: China: Fuxian Lake, Yuxi | collected 2017-12-25
GGATCGCAAGCGGCACGCCGACCGGGAGCAGGACGCGGATCGGATCATCTTCGGAAACAGCGCTGGGTCGGCTCACAGGGCGGAGTGTCTGGCTTGAGCGCGCGTTGGTCAAATGACAGTGGTCCGCTAAACAGGTCCACGCCTTATGAGCGACTCTCGCGGCCAATGGGCCAAGTTGGGTCTCCGATGAAGCGTTAAAAGGGGAAGCGCCACCGTCCCGAGGAGGTGGTTGCCAAGCTCAGGCAGGCTGACGAGGCGCTGGCCAAGGGCACGCCGATCGCCGAGGTGGCGAGGTCGCTCGGCGTGTCCGAGGTGACGCTGCACCGCTGGCGGGCGGAGTAGGGCGCGGTGGACCGGGATGCGGTGAAGCGGCTGAAGGACCTGGAGAAGGAGAACGCCCGGCTGAATCGCCTAGTGGCTGACCCGCAGCTTGACATCCAGACACTGAAGGAAATCGCAAAGGGGAACTCTGAGCCCGGCGCGGCGGCGCCGCCGAATCCTTACCGGGACAAGTTGGTCACCCGAACGCAAGCTCTTCGCAGCGCCGTCCAATCTCTTGCGACTCGCCGCTGGGACCGCTCGCCCCATCAACACCACCAATCTCGCCGCCACCCGATGCTCCGGACGGTCGTACCTCGATTGTGCCGATGAACTCGATTGCGTCAGCCGGGTCATCCATCGTGTCGCCACACTCATCTGGTAATGAGTGGCCGGTGGGCCGGTGCAACTTTGCCAGCATTGCCTCCCAGTCGAACTGATGCGCTCCCTCCCCTCGAAGTGCGGTTTCTTACTCCGTCGCCCGACCGGGGGCGCGGCGGCCTGGGCCATCGCGATTGGTGAGCGCATCGCCTAGGTCGGCTCGCGCCGCTTCGACATGCTTCATGATTGCGGCGACAACATCCGTGTGCGCGGCGCTCACATCCACCGACTCTGTCGGATCCGCTTCGAGGTCGAAGAGCGCCAGCGGTACCTGCTTCTCCACATATGCGACCTCCGCGCCATCGACGCCGCCCGGCTTGCCATCCAGCGTGCGACTCTTCCTCGGCAGGCTCAGTTTCCAGCGGCCCATGCGCACACCTTCGAGGTGACTGGCGTGGTAGTAGAACCACAGCGCGTCATGCGGCGATTCCACCCCAGGTTCGCAAGCCCACACGCGGCGGACATCTAGGCCGTCGATCGGGCGATCGACTGCGACGGGCGGCGCCTCCACGATGGCTGCCATGGTGGCGAACAGATCTATGGACATCCACGGCACATCCGAGACGCACCCGGCGGGCACATGGCCCGGCCAGCGCACGATGCACGGCGCACGCACGCCGCCTTCAAAGGTGGTTCCCTTCCCCTCCCGCAGGCCGCCCGCGTCACCAGCGTCAGTACCGAACGGCAGCCACGGACCGTTGTCGCTGGTGAACATCACGATGGTGTTGTCCGCCGCGCCACACTCATCAAGGGTGCGCAGCACCTCCCCCACTGACCAGTCGATCTCTCGCATGACTGCGCCGTAGAGTTCGCCTCTGGAGGCCGGTTGAAACTCGGGCCCGGCGGCAATCGGTGTGTGCGGCTGCGGGTGCGCGAGGTAGGCGAAGAATGGCCGCCCGGCCGCGGCGCTGCGGCGGATGAAGTCGCAGGTGCGCGCCGTGAACTTGCCGGTGAGCAGCCCCTGCCCCTCGAGGTTTGAGATCTCCTCCCCGCGCTCGATGCCGGAATACAGGTGCAGTGGTGGCGCCTTGCCAAACCGCGGCGGCCACATGTCACTTGAGTAGAGGATGCCATAGAACTCGTCGAACCCATGCTGCGTCGGATTGAATTGCGGAAAGTGGCCCAGATGCCACTTCCCAGCCATGAGAGTCGTGTAACCAGCATCGTCCAGCAGTTCGGCCAGTGTGCGCTCTTCAGCAGCAATGCCGATCTTCGAGTCAGACATGAGCGCGCCATTGATGCCGACGCGATTGGAGTAGCAGCCCGTAAGCAATGCGGCCCGTGAAGCGCTGCACACCGGCTGAGCCGTGTAGTAGTGGCGGAATCTGGCACCGCTGGCCGCCAGTCCCGACAAGTTCGGCATCTGCCGCGTGTAACTGGGCGGCGTGTGCCCCTCGAGCCCAAAGCCCGGCACATCACCCCACCCCATGTCATCGCAGTAGATGACCACCAGATTGGGACGCGTGGTCGTGCGCGGGGCGGACGCGAGAGTCGGATTGTGAGTGGGACTGGCGCAGCCGCCGGAACTCGCGCCCGTCAGAATCGCCAGCACGGCCAGCGTGACCATTCGCGCGTGACACAGGATGTTTCGGGGTGTTGCCTCTGGACCCAAGAACTCAGTCTAATCGTGCGCGGCTTCGGGAACACCAACGGTCTGGCGCCGTTCACCGGCGGCGCGACGGCGCGAAACAGCCGAGTGATCTGTTAGGGACTCCACCCACCCAATAGGGCGGCCAAGTCGAGTCCGTCCGTGACGCCATCGTGATTGAGATCCCCTTGGCCGGAGCTTCCCCAGTTCGAAAGGACGGTGGCGAGATCAACGCCATCGACAGTCCCGTTGCAGTCAGTGTCAACTGGAGCGCATGGTTGTCCAGTCTCGACCGTGAGCTGCAGCGAGGCAGCGTGCGCGAGTTGAAACGGGATCAGTGGGTTTTCTTTCGCATAGAACGCGGGAAAGTTGCCACCCTGCTGTTGGACGAAGGTCAGACTGCTGATCACAAAGAAGAGCTTGCCGTCGTTGAGTCCAGCGCGCAAGTAACTCTGCACATGCGGATCGGTGAGGTGGAGATCGAAGTGCATCTGGGTGTTGACTGGAACAAGCGCCCCCGCGGCGACCGTGGGGCACGCACCTGTCGCAAACCGTCGCGGCTCAAATCGCTCTCGTGGGTTGTTCGAGACATCGAGTGCACCGCCAGCGTCATTGAAGCTCATGGCAAACGCGTTTCGAACTCCCGACGCCATCGGGTTTGGAGGCGTGGCGTAGGGAGAGTTTTCCATGAAGGTCGCGGCAGTGAATCCATTTCGGAAGCCGCATCCAAAGAGGTCGACCGACTGTCCGGCGTCACTATCCGCAACGAATTCCGCGTCGGTTGGGGCGAGAAAGGATCTCCAACTATCGGGCGATGGGTCGTACGCGGCGACAAGGTCGTTGGCGAACTCGATAGTGAGTCGCGCCGTGATCACGGTGTAATGATCGACACCGAGCGCCGGTGGAATCTGGTCGCCGGTGGAGTACGCGACGATGAACTGCCCGTCGCGGGAATCGAACTGAGCGGCGCCTGGATCGGATCCGAAGGTGGAGATGACTGGTCGGGTTCCCGGAGTGCTATTGAATGGGTACATCCAGCGGTCGAGTTGAGGAGTCGGCCAAGTCGCCGAAACGGTGTCACCGAACCCAGAGTTGGATGGGTGGATTGCGCACAGCGCAACAAAGAGGAAGCGCAACCACGATAGAGGACGCCGTCCCAGTAGAATCATGTTGTTCGTAGTACGCATTGGGGTGACATGACAGTACATCAGACGGCCTACCTTTCTCCACACCGGTTGAAGATATGTCATGAAGACATCGGCAACCCGTCGCGCGATCTCTCGGCAGTCCGCGCGTCGACGAGCCGTGCGTTCACAGCCACCGAACTGCTCGTTGTGATCGGATTGGTTGCGATTCTTGCGGCGCTCCTGATTCCCGCAGCGGCGACGGCCCACCGCGCGGCGGCGCGCGCGAGTGAGTTATCCGCTGCTCGGCAGGTCACACAGGCGTGGACTGCCTACGCCATCGATCAACAAGGGCAGTTGATTCCCGGGTTCAAGAACGGACTTCCGGCCTTTGAACCTGATGGCACCCCGATCCCCATCGACTCCTACGGGGGTGGAGCCACGATCGCAGCGCGATGGCCCTGGCGACTCGCCCCTTACTTCGCGGGTGACATGCGCGCGCTCTATGTCGGCGATCACGGGGAGTTTCTTTCGCGTCTTGGTGGCGGTGATCACGGCGAAATGTTGTACTTCGCGAGCCTCTATCCGTCATTCGCGATGAATTCAACCTGGGTCGGAGGCGACAGCGAGCGCATGGGATTTCAGCCGCACACCCTTCCGAGTGGTGCTCCCCACCCGCTCGCGCGTTTCTATATCTCGCGACTCGCACAGTTCACTCATCCGCAGCGCGTCAGCGTGTTTGTGTCGAGCCGTACGGCTGCGACGGTCGACGGACAGACTTTGCCGGGATACTTTCGAGTGGAGAGCCCGTGGCTTGTTCAGTCTCAATGGGGGGCGAGATACGATCCAGATGATCCCGTGTCGTGTGGAAATGTGCGCGCTCGATGGGGTGATGAGGCAGTGGTGGCGACTGCCGACGGAGCCGTTGAGGGGATCGCGATCGAGTCGCTGCGAGACATGCGCAGGTGGGCCGACCAAGCCGACACCGTCGACTTTCGCCTGACGCCGCCCTAGGCGCTTGCCGTGTCGGCGCGAGGGCGGTGTCTGGTGAAGTGACCCGCGATGCTCGCGCGAGTGCCCAGTTCGATGTGATCCCGGTCGAAGATCCCACCTTCTACCAGCAGTTCTTTGCTGCCTACTCCTAGCCGCTCTTCCTTGAGACGCATGAAGTGGATCCCGCAGCGCCGGGGGGCCTGAGGCAGAGCGCGCTAGACGCCCAGCGCCTTGAGGCGCGGCTGCGCGCCGTAGAACTCGTCGACCCAGAGGAGCATTGAGTAGATCCGATACTGAATGTTCGGGGGAAGTGTTCTCGTCCACGATTGGCCTCGGCATCCCTCTTCGAGGATGCCAAGGTCCACGGCGAGGTTGACGAGCCGTGATCGCTCGGGGGAACGGCCCATCGCCTCCACAAGGAGCTGCGTCGTCGAGTTGCCGAAGCCATCCTTGCGCCTTGTCCAAGCGACCTCGTTGGGGAGCACCCCCTCGAGCGCGCGGCGAAGGATGAACTTGCGGTAGCCGTTGCGAAGGAGGAGGTGCGTGTCGAGCGAGAACCCGAGTTCGACGAGCCGGTAGTCGAGGAAAGGGCAACGAGCCTCAAGACTGCAGGCCATCGACATCGCGTCGCTGTACTGAAGCAGGTTCGCGAGGCCGTCGCGATGCGAGTATCGCAGATTGCGGCCTAGGCACCGCCCTGAGAGGTCCAGTCGGATCTGGTCGTCCATCGCGCCCGCACGCACCGCCGGGGTCAGCAGCGTGTGGCTCGACCACGCGATCGCCTGTCGCCGGTAGATCGCGGGCATCGAGAATCGAACGAGATCAGCGACGAGACCCCCCCACCCCAACTGCGATGCGTTCAGACGAGCCACGCGCCACGCGTCGTGGAACTCACCGCGCCGCATGGCGTCAAGCGCCGCCGGAAGGTCGAAGTTGGGATACCCGGCGAAGACCTCGTCGGCCCCTTGCCCTTCGAGCATCACGGTGACACGCTTTCGCGCCTCGCGGCACAGATTGAGATACGGGACGACCGCTGGAGCATTGTGCGCCGCATCGAGGTGCCAGACGCAAGTGCGCAGGTCCTCGACCACCTGTTCTGGCGCACCTGGGGGCACCTCGACGAGTGAGTGTCCGAACTTCTCGGCGATCTCTCGCGCGATGGGCAACTCCGATCGCTCCTTGTCGCCATGCCATACTGTGAAGGCGTCGAGAGGTGCGCCGAAGTTTTCGCGCACGAGTGCGGCGATCCCGGTTGAGTCCAGTCCGCCTGACAGGCTGATGCCCACAGGCACATCGCTGCGCAGGCGAATCGACACGGCGTCCGTGAGAAGCGTGCGAACGCGCGAGGTCGCGTCTTCGACTGAAGTGACGGTTCGATCCGTCGGGTAGTCCCAGTAGCGGCGAGGCGGTGCTTGTCGGGGGCCGTCGGCCAACCGGAGCCACTGTGAATGCGCCTGAGGAAAGCGCCGCACGCCCGCAAACCAGCCATTCTCCGCGTTGCCGCTCGTACCAAACTGCAAGTAGCGGCCGATGGCCTCGTGGTTCGGCGGCGGAACCTCCCCGAGCCAAGCGAAGATCCCCTTGGCCTCCGAGCAAATCAGGAGCCGGCCATCACGCTCAAGAATGTGCAGCGGCTTGGCTCCCCAGCGATCGCGCGACAGGAGAATCTCCCCCGTCGCCGCGTCGACGAATGCGAATGCCCACATCCCGTTGAGCCTCGGCACGAACTCTTCGCCCCAGCGAATGAGCCCAGCAAGCAGCACCTCCGTGTCCGATCCCGTCGTGAACGAGTCTCCGAGGCGCTCAAGTTCCGCGCGCAATTCGATGTAGTTGTAGACCTCGCCGTTGAAAACGATTGCGTAGCGGCCGCACCGCGACCAAAATGGCTGCGTACCTGCCTCACTCAGGTCGAGGATCGACAGACGAACATGACCCAAACACCACCGACCTCTGTTGTCGAAATGCGAACCCGCGGCGTCGGGTCCGCGATGGCGGATCGCGCGAAGGGCGCGATCCATGCGAACCGCACTGTCCTCGGGCAGGCCCCGGGCACCGAGGCAAATGGCGGCAAAAATCCCACACATTGAGGAGTCGCCGCAGGCTACCAAAGCACGCACACTCGACCTCCGGGTGCGATGTGGCGCCGCACAGGTGCCGATGCTCGCGGGTGATACAACCTCCGGCATGCCGCCGGTCGTCCATTCTCCGGAGCCGCGTCCGCGCGTCGCAGTGGTCTACCACTTCTTCGCCCACTATCGAAAGGCCGTGGTGGAACGGCTCGCACGCAGTCGTGTGGCAACATTCACATTCTTCGGCGACGACCATGACTACGAAGCTCCGATCAAGTGCGGGTCGTTCTCGCCGCTCGTTGACTTGCGCCCCTGCCCGACCCATCAGATAAGGGGGTCGTGGATGTGGCAAGGCGGTGTCATCGGCGTGGCGGCCTCGAAATCGTTTGACCAGGTGATCTTGCTGGCGAACGCCTATTGGGTGGCAACTTGGATCGCCGCGATCGTCGGCCGACTCACGGGGAAGCGTGTGATTTTCTGGAGCCATGGGTTCCTCTCGCCCCCCACGGGCGTCAAGGGATGGTTCCGGCGCATGTTCTTCGGACTCGCACACGCGCACCTCTTCTACGGTCGCACCGCCAAGCGCCATGCCATCGCCATCGGTTGGGACCCCACGCGCATTCATGCCGTGCATAACTGCCTCGACCTCGACCATCAGCGCGCGGCGCGCGCCACGATCGATGCACGCGCGACAGCAGCCTGCCGCACCGCGCTCTTCAAGGACCCGGCGCTTCCGACGGTGATCTGCTCGTGCCGCCTCGTGCCAGGGAAAAAGCTCGGCTTGCTCATCGAGGCGCTCGCGGTGTTCAAGCGCGAGGGCGTCGGAGTCAACATGATCATCATCGGCTACGGACCCGACCGGCAGCGGCTGGAGCGACTGGCGCACGATGCGGACCTCAGCGCCCACTTCGAAGGAGCGTGCTACAACGAAGAACGGATTGCGCTGCTCACGATGAGCTCGGACCTGACTGTGTGCCCCGGATTCATCGGACTGACCGCGATGCACAGCATGGTGTACGGGGTCCCAGTGATCTCGAATCGGAGTTCGTCGACGACCGCTCCAGAAGTCGAGGCCATCGTGCCAGGTCGAACGGGCGATCTCTTCGCCGACGGCAATGTTGACGACCTCGTGCGGGCCATGCGCCCATGGATTGCCACGCGGAGCGATCGAGAGACAGTGCGCACGGAGTGCATCGCCATGGTCGAGCGCTACTGGTCGCCCGACTACCAGCTTGCGATCATCGAGCGCGCCGTGTTGGGGCGACCGGCGGACGATGGCGACTATCCTTGGAGCGCGGCATGAGGCGAAGACCAGCATGATCAGGAAAATCCTCGGACGCGGCGCACTCTTTCTGCTTGTTCGCAGAGGGCTGATGGCGTGGCGTCGGTGGCGGCACGGACTGAAGCATGTCGCCCCGACCTTTTACATGGCAGAGGGGTGTACCGTTGAAAGGGACCTCGTCGCCGGCGAGTATTCGTTTGTCAATCGCCGTTGCTTCCTTCAGGCCAAGGTGCGCCTCGGGCGCTATGTCCTGCTCGGCCCGGAAGTCGCCGTCGTGGGTGGGGATCACCGACCCAACCTGCCCGGCGTGCCCAATGTCTTCAGCGGCCGTCCTGAAATCAAGGAGACCGTGTTCGAGGACGACACATGGATTGGACACGGGGCCATCATCATGCAGGGAGTGCGAGTGGGATGCGGCGCGATCGTGGCGGCGGGGGCCGTCGTCGTGAAGGATGTCCCGCCGTACGAGATCCACGGCGGTGTTCCCGCACGAAAGATCAGCGAGCGGTTTCCCGACCCGTCCGACCGCGCGAAGCACGATTCGATGCTCAAGGGGCCGACCCTCTCCGGCGCGCTGGCGCGACCGCAACTCGATTGAATTCGCGGACGCTCCTCGACCATGTGCGGCATTCTCGGCTACTCGGGACGGTTCGACGCAAAGGCGCTTGAGCGCGGCCTGGAATGCATCACGCACCGCGGCCCCGATGACTCTGGGGTCTTGATCTATGCGAACGCGGGCATCGGGCTCGGGCACCGTCGACTGTCGATCATCGAGCTCTCGCCGCTTGGTCATCAACCGATGGTGGACGCCACTTCGGGCGTCGCCATCATTTTCAATGGCGAGATTTACAACTTTCGGGAGTTACGACGCGATCTCGAGGCTCGCGGCCACGCGTTCCGCAGCCACTCCGACACGGAAGTCATCTTGCACTTGTATCTCGAGCGGGGCGAGGCGATGCTCCCGATGCTCAATGGGATCTTTGCGCTCGCGGTGTGGGATCCCCGTTCACGCACCACGCTTGTGGCGCGCGATGCACTCGGAGTCAAGCCGTTGTACTTCGCTCGCCTCGCCCACGGGGTGGCGTACGGCAGCGAGATCAAGGCGCTGCTGCATCTGACACCCGAGTGCCGCGAACTCGATCCGGAAGCACTGCGTCGGTACCTGACATTCCTCTGGTGCCCCGGCGAAGGCACGCCGCTGAAGGGTGTTCGCAAGCTTGATCCGGGTACTTCGATGCTGCTTCGTGACGGTCGCGTCGAACGGACGGACTGTTGGTACCGCCTGCCGGTGTTCAGAGGGGTGCGACCGGATCTCGACGCGCATGCCGCGGCGTCGGGCACACTCGATGCCCTCAGAACCGCAGTGCACCGGCAGTTGGTGTCGGATGTGCCCGTTGGCGCGTTCCTCTCCGGCGGGCTCGATTCGAGCGCGATCGTGGCGCTCGCTCGAGAACAGTCACCCAACATCCGCTGTTTCACCATCGACACCGGCGGCGCGCTGAATCCAGGCGACGCCGACGACCTCCCGTATGCGCAGCGAGTAGCGAAGCACCTTGGCGTGCCGATCGCCGTGATCCGCGTCGAGCCGACCCGAATGGCAGGAGAGCTCGAGAAGATGGTCAGGCAGCTGGACGAACCGCTGGCTGACTTTGCCGCGCTGAATGTGTTCTCCATCTGCGGCCTCGCGCGCGAACAGGGCATGAAGGTGCTCCTCTCGGGTGCCGGAGGCGACGACCTCTTTACGGGCTATCGCCGACACACGGCCGCGTCCGTACAGCACTTCTGGTCGTGGATGCCCGCGATGCTGCGCCGGGGACTGGAGCGCACGGCCTCGAGGCTCGACCAACGGCGCGGGCTCTCTCGGCGCATGACGAAACTGTTCCATGGCGCCGGACTCAACGGCGATCGGCGACTCGCGAGCTACTTCGAGTGGGCACCACCGGAACACATCAACGGGCTCTTCGCTGAGGGTCTACGCACCACGCTTGCTGGATCGAGATCGACAGAACCGCTTGAGCGTTTCCTCGGTGCGCTGCCACCTTCGGTCGGTTCCGTTGACCGCATGCTCGCCCTCGAGCAGCGGTTCTTCCTCGCCGACCACAACCTGACCTACACCGACAAGATGTCCATGGCGGTGAGTGTCGAGGTGCGAGTCCCATTCCTTGACCTCGACCTAGTCGAGTTCGCTGCGCGAATCCCTGCGTCCGTCAAGCAACGAGGGCGCATTGGAAAGTGGCCACTCAAGCGCGCGATGGAGTCGATGCTCCCGCACGATGTGATCTACCGACCCAAGGCGGGATTCGGCGTACCGCTTCGCCGTTGGGTGCGAGAGGACTTCCGACCGATGATCGGCGACCTGCTGTCGCCGACGGCGACCTCGCGGCGCGGACTCTTTGACCCTGCGGCCGTGACGCGCCTCATCGAAGCCAACGCTCAGGGGCGCATCGATGCCAGCTACACCATCCTCTCGCTCCTGTGCATTGAGATCTGGTGTCGCGCCTACATCGACCGCTAGACTCGCCGTCACGAATGACAACCGACGACAAGACGAAGGTGTCCGATTTCTGGAACCGTGCGTCGTGCGGCGAGGCACTCTTCCTTTTGAACACCGAGCGTGATGGGTACGCGCAGCACGCCCGTCTGCGCTACGAACTTGAACCATTCATCCATGAGTTCGCCGGGTTCGCAACGGCGAAAGGACTCAAGGTGCTTGAGATCGGCGTCGGGCTCGGTGCCGACCACCAGTCCTTTGCGGAGGCAGGCGCCGTCCTGCACGGCATTGACCTGACGACGCGTGCGATTGAACACACGACGCGCAGGCTTGCGGCGTTCGGGCTCACCTCAGGGCTGGCCGTCGGCGACGCTGAGGCGCTTCCGTTCGCTGATGGCACCTTCGACATCGTTTATTCGTGGGGCGTGCTGCATCACAGCCCCGACACTCCCAAGGCGTTTCGCGAAGTGTTCAGGGTGCTCGGGCGCGGCGGCCGCGCCAAGATCATGGTCTATCAGACCTGGAGCATCGTCGGCCTGATGCTCTGGACGCGCTATGGACTCATGCGACTACGACCATGGACTTCGATGCGTGAGATCTACGACCGCTACCTCGAGAGCCCGGGCACGAAGGCGTACACGCCGAACGAAGCGCGCGCGCTCATGTCCGGCTTCGAAGACATCCGCATTCGCACGGTGCTCACTCACGGCGACCTTCTTGAGTCGGGCGCGGGACAGCGACATCGGGGGCCGCTGCTGACGCTCGCTCGACGCATCTGGCCGCGATGGCTGATTCGGCGCATGGCCCCGGGCATGGGACTCTTCATGCTGATTGAGGGCACGAAGCCACGCGGCGACGCCCCCTACCACTCACCCGCGTAGATCACGGAGTATGAACCAGCGTCGCGTGCCGCGAGGCCGTGGACCCGCTTGGCGATCTGGCGAATGTGGAGCGCGTCGTGCGCGGCCCACGATGCGAGCAGCATGCCAGCGGCGAGCGGGCCGTGCTCGGGATGGATGCGCGCGTGCGACCAGTCGGCATCACGCAGCACACTTGAGAGCCAAGCGAGACTCGCGGCTCGCTCGCGCCGGAACTCCGCGAGTGTCCCGATGAGGTCGCGTGAGGCATATCCGCGCAGTTCTGCGACGCCCTTCAAGTCCAGGCGCGGCCACTCTGCCGTGGGATCGCGCAGCGTGATCTGCGCGCGCAGACGAAAGTCCTCGCGCTCCTCATCGAGGAGATGACAGCAGATCTCAAGGATCGACCAGTGCTCTGGGGCTGGCTTCCAGCGTGCGTCCTCGGCGGACACGATGCCGACGCATGCCTCAAGAGCCTTGGGAAAGCGCGAGAGTCGATCGGCGAGCGCACTGGCTGCAAACGCTCGACTCATGCCTCGTGCAGCGCTGGCTTGTACGCGGCCACACGCTCGGCCTGGATCATGGGCGGCGCAGGTTCGGCGTGCGCAAACTCCATCGTGTAACTGCCGAGTCCAGCCGTGATCGACTTGAGTGTGCTCGCGTAGGTCATGAGTTCCGACATCGGTGCCGTCGCTCGTATGACGGCGAGTCCCGACGAGGTCGAGTCGCTCCCTTGCACCCGACCGCGTCGCGAGGAGAGGTCGGCCACGATGGCGCCGATGCTGCCGGGTGGCGATGTGATCTCGAGGTGGACAAATGGCTCAAGCAGCACCGGCCGCGCCTTCTTGATCGCCTCGATGAATGCGTGCTTCCCCGCGATCGTGAAAGCGACTTCCTTGCTGTCCACCGGGTGATACTTGCCGTCGTAGACCTCGACCTTGATCCCCCCGAGCGGATAGCCCGCGATCGCGCCCTCGTGTAGGACTTGGCGAACACCCTTCTCGATGGCCGGGAGGTACTGCTTGGGCACGCTGCCGCCGAATGTGTCATCGACGAACTCAAGGTCGGCAGCAGTCCCCGCCATCGCGCCGTCGAGCGGCTCGACCCGCAGGAAGACTTCGCCGAACTGCCCCGCACCGCCGGTCTGCTTCTTGTGGCGGTAGTGCCCCTCGGCCTTCGCGGTGATCGCCTCGCGGTAGGCGACCTTCGGTGGATGCGTTGTCACCTCCACGCCGAACCGTTCCTTCAGCATGTAGAGCTTCACTCGCAGGTGCAACTCCCCGAGGCCACGCAGCACGACCTCTTTCGTTGATGTGACATGGTCGATCGCGAGTGTTGCATCCTCTGCCGCGAGCTTGTGGAGGGCTTCACCGAGCTTGGTTTCGGCCGCGCGGTTGGCCGCCTCGAGCGCGACGCCATACATCGGCTTGGGGAGCGGCAGCGCGCGCATCGCGACCCCAGATGGAACCGCGTCGGCGTGGATGACCGTGCCCGCGTGCAGTTCCTCGATCTTGGAGACGGCGCCGATGTCCCCGGCGACGATCGCATCCGTTTCCTTGTGCTTGGCCGCCATCACCGAGTAGACATGCGGCACGCGCACCGCCTTGGTGCCGTCATCAAACTTGAAGTTGGCGCCGTGGCCTAGGGTGCCTTGATGCACTTTGAAGAATGCGAGCCGACCGGCAAATGGGTCGGTCGACATCTTGAAGACATGCGCCAGAAGTGGGTCGCCGGGCTTCATCGACGGCACGATGACCTCCGTGGCGCCGTCCTTGCTGTACTCGAACGGCCGCGGATTTCCCTCGCATGGGCTCGGACACAGGGCGATGATGTCGTTGAGGAGCTCCTTGACTCCAGCCTCTGACCGCGCTGACACGAAGCAGATCGGGATGATGTGCCGCGCACGCATGGACTTCTCAAAGGGATCGTGCATGCGGGTTCCAGAAACAGGCTGCCCGCCGAGTACCTCTTCGAGAAGTGCATCATCCTCCTCCGCCACGCGGTCAAGGACACGGTCGTGGAATGGCTTCACCGCGCCGAGATCGCTCGATCCAGCGGCGTTATCGAAGCAATCGATGACAGACTTGCCGTGATCGACGGGCAGGTCGATCGGCTGGCAGATCTCGCCGAACTCCTCTTGGATCCCAGCGAGAACCAGTTCCTCGTCCTCGGCCATGTCCATCTTGTTCACGATGATCATGGTCGGGAGGTTGCACTCCTTCGCCACTGCGACCATGCGCCGCGTGGTCGTCTGCACACCGATGACGGCGTCGATGACCACCACGACCGTCTCGACCGCCGGAAGCACGCCGATGGCCGCACCGACGAAATCAGGCGCGCCCGGCGTATCAATGATGTTGAGTCTCACCCCCCCGTGGTCGAGGTGCACGATGCACGAGTCGATGGTCGTCCCAAAGTGTTTGGAGACCGGGTCCGCGCCAGTCTGCGTCGAACCGTCCTCGACGCGGCCAACGCGTTGCACCGCGCCGCCCGCGTGGAGGAGAGCTTCGACGAGCGTGGTCTTTCCAGAACCGGCCGCCCCCACAATGGCAATGTTGCGAATCTGACTCGTTGTGTATGCAGGCATCGGGAACCTCCTTCAAGGAGAAAGGGAACCGAGCAACCAGGGGCCGCGACCACCCACGACGGTTGGCCACCGCGCCCCCTTCAACATAGCGCGGATTCGGGCCTCAGTCCATGCAGGAAGGGGCGATTGGCCGTGTGGAATCCACAAGAGCGCCCAGATCGCGCAGGAGGCCGTCTGCGAGGTCGTAGATCCAGCCATGAACCTTCACCTTCCGACCCGCCGGGGTGCGCAGCACCGGAGACTCTCGGACATGCACACACTGCACAACAACATTGAGTTCGCACAATCGCCGCTCTTTGGCGGCGCGCGAAGGTTGCGAGTCGATGTCTTCACGATAGAACTTGGCGATGTCACGGACATGCCGGATCCAGTGGTCGTAGGTGCGACCCGACTCGGGCGCGAGCGCAGCCTCGATGCCGCCGCAACCGTAGTGCCCGCACACGATGATTTCCTCGACCTCCAGCGCGTTGACGGCGAAGTCGAGCACGGAGACCGCGTTCAGGTCGGAGTGGACGACGAGGTTCGCGACATTGCGGTGGACGAAGACTTCGCCCGGGCGAAGTCCGACGATCTGATTCGCTGGCACGCGGCTGTCTGAGCAGCCGATCCAGAGATACCTCGGCCGCTGCTGGTGGACGAGGTTGGTGAAGAACCCGGGGTTCTCCCGTTCGGTCCGTGCGGCCCACTCTCGATTCTTGGCCAGGAGATCGTGCGCTGCGCTCACTGCGGTGATTGTAGAGCGTGCGCCGAGCAGGCGCTCGCTCGTGGAGAACCACTGTGGACCTGACATTCCTGAACTCCTGCTCGACATCGCGGGGCCTCCATCGAGCTACCTTGGAGGCATGAACCAGACCACTCCCTCGACGGTCGCCGTGCGCGGCCCGATCAAGAGTCGCCCCAAGTCGACTCCTGTCGCCGAGATCCCGGACTTCGTTCGCCGAGCCCGGCACGCGCAACCCGCGTGGGCCGCGCTCGGGGCAGCGGAGCGAGCGCGATTGGTCGGTTGCGCCGCGAGTGAGATGCAGGCGCGCGCGGAGGAGATCGGTTCGCTGGCGTGCGCTGAGATGGGGAAGCCTCTTCGCGAGGCCGTCGGTGAAGCCAGGTACTGCGGCGAGGAACTTGCGAAGGCCGCAGAACTTGTGGCGAAGGCACTTGCTCCCGAGCGTCTTGAGGATGAATCGGTCGTTTCCGAGCTACGCTTCGACGCGCTCGGCGTCGCGGTGTGCATTACGCCCTGGAACTTTCCTGTGTGGATGCCGCAGGATGTCGTCGTGCCGAGCCTCGTCGCTGGCAATACCGTCATCCTCAAGCCCAGCGAGAAGACCCCCGCTTCGAGCCAAGCATGGGCGGAATGCCTCATGGCGCAGTTGCCCCCAGATGTGCTGCAGGTCGTCCACGGCGACGAAGCGCAGGGCAAGGCGCTCGTCCAGGCAGAAGTCAATCTCGTGGCGTTCGTTGGAAGCCGCGCCGCCGGAAAGCACATCATGCGCGAGGCGGGCACCGGACTCAAGCGGCTCGTTCTCGAGCTCGGCGGCAAGGATGCACTCATTGTGCTTGAAGACGCCGATCTCGATGCCGCGGTCACATTCGCGACGCGCAACTGTTACCGCAACGCCGGGCAGGTTTGCGTCAGCACGGAACGGATCTTCGTTCACGAGCGGCTCGCGGCGCGATTCACGGAGGAACTCGCCCGCCGCGCAGGCGCGCTCGTGCAAGGGGATCCCTCCGCGGAGGCAACGCAGGTCGGGCCGATGGCTGACTCGGGCCAGGCCAGTCATGTGCGCGAACTCATCGACGATGCCATCCGAAGCGGCGCCAAGGTCGCTGTCGGAGGAAGCGGACACGGCGACTTCGTGCAGCCCACGGTGCTCACCGGAGTGACCAGCGCGATGCGCATCATGCGCGAAGAGACATTTGGGCCGGTCGCGTGCATCATGATCGTCGCCTCCGACGATGAAGCCGTGCGCCTTGCCAACGACTCGCCATACGGACTCGGCGGTAGCGTGTTTGGCGAGCGCGAACACGCCATGCGCGTCGCCCGTGCTCTCGAGACCGGCATGGTCGGGATCAACCGAGGTTGCGGCGGTGCCGAGGGCGCACCGTGGGTCGGCGCCAAGGAGTCGGGCTTCGGCTACCTGCGCGGCACTGGAGGCCATCGCCAGTTCGCGCAGGTCCGCGTGATCAGCGCCGCTCGCTGATCGTTCGTGAGGACTCTATCGCCGCCACGCCCTGCCCGACCAGTTCACCGTCTGGATGGTGCTTGCGACCGGTCATCGAGTCGGCGATGACGGCGCTCAAGAGACTCTCGATGGCTCCGAGGGGTCGATGGCGCTGATGTGTGCAACGCCGCTCTCGGGCAACTGGAAGCGAGGAAGTCCGCTCGGGATTCCCCCGTGCACGACGCCATCGACCGTGTGGCCAAAGCGCGAGTCGATCGTCGCGGGAGTCCAGTCCGGTCCCTGGCCCGACAGCCACATGGCAAGAGCGACAGCGCATGGATGGATCACGATCGCGCCCGGGATTCGGCGCGCCGCGCGCAACTTTCCCCAGGCCACGAGTGCGGCAAGAGTCACCCGCCCAACGACCGCATCGCCCTTGCCGAACGAACGCCAGTTCTGCGCCATCTCGCAGACCCGCTCAATCGTGCTCTCGGGAGTCGCCGTGAACTCGATGCCGAAGAGATCCTTCACTTGCAAGAGGGCAATCGTCACCGCAATGCCGAGCGTGAACCCCGCCGTGGCGGAACAGGGAATGAACTCAACGAGCTTGCCGAGGCGAAACACGCCCATGAGCAGAATGAACACGCCCGCGATCAAGGTGGCCAGTAGGAGTCCGCCCGGGCCGTCCGCGGCGACGACCGGCGCGAGGATCACAACGAACGCGGCCGTCGGACCAGTGACCTGCGCGCGTGAACCGCCAACGGCGGCGGCCACGAATCCGGCGACGATGCCTGCGAGGCAGTCCCGCCAGAAGACGCGCTTCGTGATTCCCTCTGCCAGGGCCTCGCGCATCGCGCACCCGACGAGTGTGCGGGCGGGCTTGACGCGCTCGATGCTCACTCTGAGACGACCGCCTATCTTCACCCTTCATGCGGATGGCGTGGATGGTTGTGGCGCTGCTGGCGCCAGCGGCGTTGCTCAACTACCTCGACCGGCAGATTCTCGCGTCGATGAAGTTCTCGGTGATGGCGGACATCGCCGATGTGGCCACCGACGCCAACTGGGGGATCATGCTCGGACAGTTCAAGTGGGTGTACGCGTTCCTGAGTCCCCTGGGCGGATTCGTCGCGGATCGGCTCGGGCGCCGCACCACCATCGTCGCGAGTCTCGCCGCGTGGAGCATCGTCACTTGGATGACCGGCAGCGCGACGACCTACTCAGAACTCCTCTGGGCGCGCACACTGATGGGGGTCAGCGAAGCCTTCTACATCCCGGCGGCGCTGGCGCTCATCATGGACTTCCACACCGGAACCACGCGCTCGCGCGCCGTCGGCATCCACCAGATCGCGATTTACTGCGGGATGATGCTCGGCGGATTCGGCGGCTACGCGGCGGAGTCCCCCGACATTGGCTGGCGCGGAGCGTTTCATATCGCCGGCATTGCGGGAGTGATCTACGCGCTGCCCCTGGCGCTGTGGCTTCGCGAAGCTCCGCGTGAACCGTCTGCGGTTGGTGGGGAAACACGCGACACACGCATCGTTGATGTGGCGCGCGAACTCTTGACGAATCTGTCATTCCTGCTTCTCGTGGCGTGCTTCACGCTTCCGGCGATGGCCGCGTGGATCGTCCGCGACTGGATGCCCGCGATCCTCAAGCAGCAGTTCAATGTCGGGCAAGGCGTCGCGGGAGTTTCCGCGACGCTCTACACGACGATCGCCATGCTTGTGGGCGCGGCGCTCGGCGGTTGGCTCGCTGACCTGTGGAGTCGTCGCACGAAGCGCGCCCGCGCGCTCGTGAGCGCGATCGGGATCTCGCTCATTGTGCCGGCACTCTTCGGGGTGGGCAACGCGCCGTCGCTCTCGATTGCGGTCGCGTTCCTCGCCCTCTTTGGTCTCGGGTGGGGTGCGTTCGACTGCAACAACATGCCGATCCTCTCGCAGATGGCGCGGCCGCATTTGCGCGCGACCGGCTACGGCATCATGAACTTCGTCAGTATCAGTTGTGGCGGGGTGGCTGACTGGAGTTTCGGGGCCATGCGCGACGCGGGGATGCCGCTCAACCTGACCTTCTCGCTCTTCGCGAGTTTCGCCCTCGTGGCGGTTGGCCTCATGCTGGTGATCGCGTGGCGAACTGTCGCAACGCCAGATGCGGCGGCCGTCAGCGCGACTCCGCCACGGGAATGATCCACTCGCGGCAGAAGAGGTTTTCGCGCACGCGACCCGTGAGAATCTCCCAGATCTGCGCTGGCGAGTGACGCGAAGTGAGTTGGATACGCCCACCGAGTGCTGCAGGTGGTGCTGCACTCTCGATCGGTGCCAGCGCCACCATGAGATCCCCCGGCGCCACCTGGCTCGGGGGTGGCGCACCTGCCGATGTCGCGAAGCCGACCACGGTCGCTCCGGGAAGGAGGAAGCGATGCAGTTCGGCGACGGACCGGAAATTCTCTGGCACCCACACACGGCGACCCTTCACGGCCTCAATCGTCTTTGCGTCGAAGACCCCGAGCGGCGCATCGAAGGCGGCGAGGAAACTCGTCAGCGAGAGGAACACGCTCATCGCCGCCGGTGCGGCACAGGCCGCGGTCCAACGAGGCTTCGCGATCGATATGAGAGCGAAGGCGATGGCGACCCCGAGCAGCGGCCAGTGCCACCACGCGAACGCGCCAACGCCACTCTCCATGGCCAAGAGCGTGGAGAGCCACGCAATGGGAACGAGCGCGCCGAGCACGCCGATGTGTGTCAGCACGAAGGCGTTGCGACCGACATGGTGGAAGCGCAGCGCCATGAGAACGGCGATAGCCGGCATCGCCTCGACGAGGTACCGCCCTGACCGCTGCGACGGAAGGCAGAACACGACGAACATGGTCACGACGAGCGCCCAGAGCATGCGCTCCTCTCGTGAGAGTTCGCGGCGGTGCTTCCACGACTCCACCATCACGCCGAAGAGGGGGAACGCGAGGACTCCTGCGTTCAAGAACCAACTCGCGGCGAGTGTCCAGACGCTGTCCCCGCTGGCAAAGCACCCCCGGAACCACTCGCCGAAACCGCCCGCGAGTTTGCCGACATTCTCGCCGAGTACAAACTCGCGCCAGATCTCTGCGGGATTGGGATCGAACGCGAACCAGAGCGAGAAGAGGCTGAGCGCCACGATGGAAGTCCATGCGAGCCTGGGAAGCGCAGCCTGCGCAAGTTGCCGCCAGTTCCATCCCGAGGCGATCCCGTGGCACCACGAGAGCGCGAGCACGATGGGCACGAGCTGCGCGAAACTCTTGGTGAGGAGCGCAAGCCCCGCGAGGACCCCCACAATGGTCGGCACGGCGAACCGCGACGCGAACGACGCCGGGCTCCACCACGCCACCAGTGCAAAGCATGAGAAGAACCAGAATGTCTCCGGTGGGTTTGTGAGGAAGGGCCGGCCGTATCGGTAGGTTGAGAGAAAGGCGAGAAAGAAGAGCCCGGCGATAACGCTCTTCAGGATGTTGCGCTGCGAAAGCCTCCAGGTGAGGCAACTCACGACCAGTGCTGTCGCGAAGGTCCACGCCACGCTGGGCCATCGCAGTTGAACGAGTCCCCAGCTCGCCCCCCAGTCGGTGGTCACGATCCCCTGCCACAACAGGAGCGGCGGTTTCGTATTGCGCATCAACGCCATCTCCGACTCAAGCGGAAGCCAGTGACCGCTCGCCGCGGTGGCGCGCGTGATCTGCATGTACACGAATTCATCGCCGGTGCTGAGGATGTGGAGGGATCCGAGCCCGACGAGGTAGGTGCAAAGTGCTAGGAGCAGTCCGCACAGCAGGAGCGGCAGCGCCATGCGCTCACGCTCGAGTTGCACGCGCTCGGGATCGATCCCCTCGGTGCGGACATGGCGGTAGGTCCAGAGGTCGTTGAGCGCGAAGTTCGCGAGGCTCGCGACCGCGATGCCGATCAGGTTGGCGAGAAGGTACGGAGTCCACAGCACCAAGAGATTGGTGAGTGCCACCTGGATGAGAATCCCTGCCCAGTTGGCGGCGGCGTACTGGAGGTACTGCCTGATGACCGGCTCCGATGTCGCGCGAGCACGATCCTTCCAGGTCCACCGGCGGTTCCAGTGGAAGTTGTTGGTCATGCCGATGGCGATGCCCGTCGCCATAGCGAGGTTGAGGCGCAGTGACCCGTCGGCAATGCCTCGGTAGAGATGTTCCTGGCAGAGCCAGATGGCGAGTTGGTTGAGCGCGATCCCCGTCACGCCGACCATCCCGAACTGGAGGAACCTGGAGCGCTGGTTCCAACTCCAGTGCAATACGCGACCGATCACACTCTCGTGTGCCATCGCGCTAGCGGGCCCCCACGGCTTCTGTCGCCAGCATCGATCTTGCGGCCTCAAGGACCGGGCCAGGATGGATCCGCTTCAAGCATTGGTTGTCGCCGTCGCAGGGAGAAGTTCGGTGGTTGTAGGCGGTGAGGCACGGCGAGCACGGCAGGTTTGTGAAAAACACGCGTGCCTTGCGCGACCAACTTCGGTAGAGCGTCGGCGTCTCCGGACCGAAGAAGACGATGCTCGCAATGTCGGCCATCGCCGCAAACTGCACCGGACCGCCGTCGTTGGTGATCACGAGGGCACCGCATCGGAAGAGTGCCATCAAGTGCCGAACGGATCTCGTGAATCCCGAGAGGTTGATGCAGCGCTCGTGGTGGCCAACCATCGTGCGCAGACGGTCGCCGAGTGCGCGGTCTTCGGGCATGCCGATGATGGCGACGGAGCAGCCATCGGAGAGGAGTCCGCGCGCGACCTCCGCGAAGTGTTCGAGCGGCCATGCGCGGATGGGGAGGAGTCCCCCGCTGGCATACATGAACACGATGCGGGAGTTGGCGAGGGTTGGGTGAGCGGCGATCAGCGCCGCGTGCTCGCGCTCGACCTCCCCGGTGTCGGGAACGAACGCCGGCGGAGAGCATGGTGCGTCCGAGGGAGATTCCTTGGCCGGCGGCGTCGAGTGACTGTCTATGGCGCGCGTGAGCGAGCAAAGCTGGTGCGAAAGGTGTCGGTACGGGTTGTAGAGGACGCCGCGGGTCATGAAGGAGCCTCGGTAGAGCCCCTCCTGCGTATGCCGATGAAAACCGATGCGGTGCCGCGCTCCCGAGAGTCCGCTGACGATGGCGCTCACCCGTGCGAAGAGCTCGCAGTCGATGGCGGTGTCGATCTCGAGACTCCGGATGCGCGAGATCGCGCTGAGCATGTCGCCAACGAGTTCGAGGGCGCCACCGTCGCCGACTTCGATCACCTTGTCGGAATCGATGACACCGAGGAGATCGAGAACCTGACGATTGCGGCGGAAGAGGAGGAAGTGGAGTTCTGCGGCTGGATGCCGCGCGCGCAACTCCTTGAGCATGGGCTCAGCGAGGACGAGGCTCCCCATCTCGCTCAGGAGAATGACAAGAATCCGTCGGGGCGGTGAGACTTCACGGGCGGGCGCCAACGCGTCCGCCAACGCGTGCCAGACCGAGAGGACCGCGCAGAGCGGGACTCCCACCCAACGATCGACGAGCCTTTGCGTCTTGATGTCCATGCGTGCGATCAAACCGGCGCGTTGCCGATGCTATAGTTCGTCGGCGCTTGGAGCCTTCTCGCGCCAACTCATCTTGCTTCGCGACGGCGTGGACGGTTCTGGTTCTTGTCGCGTCGGTCACGGTGGCAGCGTGGCGTGTCCCCAGTCCGCCTGAGACGCGGTTCGTGCTTCCCGCCGTGAAGCACGATGCGCAGACGATCACGGCCGTCGTGCACCGGAGCGTCGAACTTCCAACGCCCACGGCGAGCGCGCACGCGTCATCGATCGCCGTGCTGCCCGATGGGTCACTCCGGGTGGCGTGGTTCGGCGGCGCGAAGGAAGGCGCAGCCGATGTGGGAATCTGGATCGCCGCGATCGGCGCCGATGGTGCCGTCGGTGATCACTGGCTCGCCCTCTCGCGTGGCGATCTTCAACGACGGCTGCACCGAGTGATTCGGATTCTCGGGAACCCCGTCGTGTGGTGCGATCCGAACGGCGTACTGCGCATGTGGGTCGTCAGCGTCAGCTACGGCGGATGGTCAGGGAGTGCGATCAGTGCGCTCGATTCCGGAGACGGCGGCCGCACTTGGGATCACGCGCGCCGGCTTGTGCTTTCTCCCATGTTCAACCTCAGCACGCTCGTGCGCGCGCAGCCGGTGCCACTTTCAGGCGGGGCGACTGGCCTGCCGGCCTACCACGAACTCGGAAAGAAGTGGGGTCTCTGGGTGCGCCTTGACGGGTCCGGCCATGTCTGTGCGATGGAGCGGCTTGGCATGGCTGCGGGCAACTGGCTGCAGCCCTCCGTCGCGCCACTTGACGAATCGCACGCGCTGGCACTGCTTCGATGTGCCACGGCGGAGGTGGGCGCGATTGGGAGCGCAACGACCTCGGACGGCGGAGGCATGTGGAACAGCGGCGGCCCGATTGGGATTCCGAATCCCGACTCTGGGCTTGCTGTCATCACGCTGCACGATGGATCACTGCTGCTGGCGGCGAACCCATCCAAGGTGGGTCGCGCAAGACTCCAGCTCTTCCGGTCTCGAGACCGGGGCGCCACCTGGACGCCATCTCGCACCGTGGCCCAGCAGGACGGCGCCGAGTACTCCTACCCGTGCCTCGTTGAGTCTCCTGATGGGGTCATTCACCTTTCCTATACGCGGATGCGCCGGGGAATCTCGCTCGTTTCGTTCACTAGTGCGTGGCTCGACGAGGTCGCTGCGCCATGATCGTGCACGCCTACTACGGACTCATGGCGCAGTGCCTCATTGTCACTGCCGTCGCGAGGCTCGCGCGCGCGCTTTGGTGGCCGAAGACGCCGAGTTTCGCCACACTTGAAGTCGTCATCGTCTCAGCGTTGCTCCTCCTCGCATCCGTCGATGGGATCTCGCTCGCCGAGCACCTGCGCGGACTCTGGGGCGACCCGAGCGTCACGACGGTCGGCATTCTGTTCGCATTTGTGCTGTGGCCACGATCGCTTCCGAAGCGACCAACCCGACGCGGCGCTCTCGTCGTCGCGACCGTCGGCAGCGCGCTGCTCTACCTCCCCGCCCTGTCCGGGCTCACACTCTTCGGAATGGATCCCTACTCGCTTGGCTACGCACCATGGGCGATCATCACCGCGCTCCTCCTCGCTTCGGTCGCACTCTGGCGCATCGTCGATCTCGTGTGGATCCGGTTGATCTCTTATGCAATGCTCGCGTATGGGCTGCGCCTTCTTGAGTCGGACAACCTCTGGGACTACCTCGTCGATCCAGGGCTCGTCATCGGAGTCGTAGTCGTGGCGTTCGTCACGCCTGCGTCACAGGGCACAGCGCGAGCCGAACCGACGATGGCATCGCACTAGGATGGGGGCGCGCAATCCCGGCGCGCAGGAGACCCACCATGTCGAAGTCCATCCCATCGCGTTCTTCGAGCCCCTTCGCCATCATCGCCCTCCTCTCGGCGCTCTCGTGCGCCCCGTCGGCGTTCGCGCAGGCCGTTGCCGGAGGGTCGCACGCCGCGCAACTTCCAGTGACCTCCATCACGCTCTACCGATCGGGCGTTGGCTACTTCGAACGGACGGGCGAAGTGAAGACGGGCGACTCCGTCCAACTCCGCTTCGCCAACGACGAGATCAACGACATGCTCAAGTCGATGGTGATCCTCGACCCTGAGCAGGCTCTCGAGTCGGTCTCCTACGAGTCGAAGGAACCGCTGTCGCGGCAACTGGCGAGTTTCGGCATCGATCTCTCCGACAACCCGACGCTTCCTAGCCTCTTGGGCCGATTGCGCGGAACGAAGGTCAAAGTCACGACGCAGGACGGCCCGGTGGAGGGCGTCATTCTGGGTTCGGAGATGCGCCAACAAGCACAAGGCAATGCGCAGGAACCTCTGACGATTCCATTCCTGACGATCGTGACGCGCACCGGCTTCAGAGCCGTCAACCTCGACGAGGCCGCGTCGGTCGAGCTCGAGAGCGCCTCGCTCAACGCAGAACTCGCCAAGGCGCTCGCCGCGCTCGCCGCGCACACGACCGATCGGTTCAAGACGGTCGAAATCACATTCGGCGGAAAGAGCGCGCGCGAGGTCATCGTCTCGTATGTGAACGAGATGCCCATCTGGAAGACGAGCTACCGCATCGTCCTGCGAGACGAGAAGGACACGAAGGCGAAACCACTCATCCAGGGTTGGGCGATCATCGAGAACACGACCGACGACGACTGGACAAGCGTTGAACTCGCTCTCGTGGCAAGTCAGCCTGTCAGTTTCCAGATGGACCTCGCGCAGAGCCTGCACATCACGCGACCCGAACTTCCCGTCCCGATGGTGGCCGGCGCAGCGCCGCGCATCTATCAAGACGGCGACGCGTTTGCGGCGGGCAAGTCGTTGCGGTTGGAGGCGCGGCGGAGTGTCGTGGACACCATGGTGCCTGGGTCGCCCGCGCCCACCTCCGCGCCCGCGGCCTTCGACGCTGACCTGCCGCGCGGCGCACTTGCAGGCGGTGGCGGTGGCGCACCCCTGCGCAAGCGCGGTCGCAGCGCTGGAGAAGAGTCGGTGGGTTTTGCCATGTCGCTGGGACACATGACCGAGTCGAAGGCGCAGGGCGGCGCAGTCGGTGAAGCGTTCCAGTACACGCTGAGCAGTCCGATTTCGATCGCGCGACAGCAGTCGGCGATGCTCCCGATCCTCACGGCGCCCGTCGACTGCCGCCGAGTGAGCATTTTCAACGCCGCCGACGGCATCGAGAACCCGATGCGCGGCGTGGAACTCAAGAACACCACCGGGCTTCAATTGATTCCGGGCCCAATTGCGGTGTATGACGGTATGGCGTACGCGGGCGACGCGGAAGTGGGCTACATGACGCTCAACGACACGCGCCTTTTGGCCTATGCGGTCGACCTGTTCGTTTCGGCGGCTGTCCAGAATGAGCGCACAAGTCATGTGAAGTCGGTGAAGATTGTCGACGGCGCGATCGAGCAGACCTTTCAGCAACTCAGCACGATCTCGTACGCATTCAACAACAAGGACGAGAAGAAGGCTCGGACGATCGTCGTCGAGTGTCCGAAGCTCGACGGTTGGGACCTCGTCGAACCCAAGAAGCCATCGGGCGAGACATCGGGTCTCTACCGCTTCGAGGTCGAGCTCGCGCCAAGCGCGAAGGGAACTCTCTCAGTCTTGCAGGCCCGCACGGACCTGCAGCGCCTTGACGTCGTCGGCTACGACATCGGTACGCTGCTTTCGTATGCGAGTGATGGCCGCGCCTCCGCGGCCGTGGTCGAGGCCGTGAAGCGAGCGGCCGCTCTCCAGGGGGAGATCAACGCCACGAACGAGCGCGTCGCTCGGCTCGAGCAAGAGCGAGCGGCCATCGCGAGCGACCAAGAACGGATCCGTCAGAACATGAACTCCATCGACCACGACTCGGAGGTCTATCGCCGCTATCTCGCCAAGTTCGGCGAGCAGGAGACTCGACTTGAGGCCATCCTTGTCGAAGTCGCCCGCGAGCGCGCCACGGTCGCGATGCAACACGCTGCGCTTGCTGAGTTCATTCGCACGCTGAATGCGTCGTAGCGCCTGCGGTTATGGTGGCGTGCGCTCGGGAAGGATGATCGCCATCGAGTACGGGCGCGCCGCGATCGGCGCGGTGGTGCGCAGCGGAACTTCGAACCGCTCGACCTTCGTGTGCGGCCCAAAGGCGTCCACCCACGGCACGCTGCCGTGACCTTCCCACACAAGCACGGCGCCCTCGTCGGCGATGCGCTTGGTGTCGAACCATGGCGCACGCTCAGGCAGGCCGTCGAGGAGGAGTTCCGGGTGCGCCTCGTGGTACACGCACACATTGCCACCGGTCCAGTGTGAGCCGATGACGATGGTGAGTGGCGCGCCGCCCGACGCCTCGCTCCAGCGATCCCCCACCGTGCGCGCGAGGTGTTCCCCACCGTGCTTCACATTGGGGACCGTGCCCGTGAAGTGTGGCGCCGCGGTCAACTTCACGCCGACGAACAGCAGGACACCCAGCGCGAACGCGCACCACACTCCCCACATCGTGCGGTAGCCACTTGCGCCAATGGGCCGATCAACAGCCAGCACTCCAACGAACCCAGCGAATGGGAACCACGCCATGGCCCACAGCGCGTTCATGTGGAAGTTGAGCACCATCGACAGGAGCGCCGAGAGCGCAACCGGGAAGAACGACGCGAACGCAAAGTAACGCAGCGCAGCACGCGCACGGCGGCGATCAGGCGGCGGCTCCATGACCGGCACACCCGGCACGAGGAACAGCACGACCATCATCGCGACGACACCCGAGAGCATGAGCGCGTTGAATCCGAGGAAGTCCAACGGGTAAACGATGCGCCCCCACCACGGCGCGGCCTCGACGGCGGTGTGGAATCCGGCGTCGTGATCAAGAAACGCAGTCTTGATCGGACTGAAGCCGATCTTCCACATGCCGTAGAGATGCGGGCCGATGACAAGGAGCCCCGTCGCGAGTCCAAGCCACGGTCCCCGCGTCAGCCACATGGCGCGGCGATCCCGGGACGAGAGTGAATAGAGAACGACCCCAAGCCCGACGATGCCGGCCGAGTGCTTGCCGTAGATCGCCGCCGCGCCCGCGAGGCCAAACGCCACCCAACCCGACACTGATCCGTTCACCGCTCGCCACCCCATCCAGATCGTGAGCGCGACGAACGGCAGTTGAATCGAGTTGTGATTGAGAAGATCGCACTCGTACGAGTAGTAGATGCATCCTTGCAGGCTGAGCGCCGCGATGAGCGCGCGCCAGGGACCAACGACATCGCGCGCGCAGCGCCACACCATCCACGCCGCGGTCGCGACGGTCGCTGGCGCGATGAAGAACTGCGGCCAGATCGCACGGTTGGTTGCGAGCGAGACAGCCTCGGCGACCCACGCCGGAAGTGGCGGGTGCTTCCAGTAAGAGAGTTGCCACGCGCGCCCCCACACGAGCATCTCCACATGGTCGTAGGCCAGGTTGCCTTGGAACGCGAGTGTCATAAGCGACCACGCGAGGTAGATTCCCAGTGTCGAGATCCAGAAGAGCGCGCGCGGGGAGGTTCTGGCGGACACCACGCACGAAGACTAGTTCGCGATTCGACTCCCTTAGTACCCTCCTGTGTCAATGTTGCAACCCACCCGCCGATCGTTCGTCCTCGCACTCGCCGCGCTTGCTCTCGCCGCGTGTGATGGCCCGCAGCCCACGACGATCACGGGAAACACACCGATCCTCCCGCAGCGGCGGCTCATTGCGCGCATCCGGCAGACGGTCACGGGTGAGAACAGCGCGATCCCTCCCGGAAGCGATGTCATCGTTCTCGATGCGACGAGTTCGTCGACCGCGACGGTCGGCCAACTCGTCGTTGTCGAACTTGCGATGAGTTCGGGCACTGGCTACTCGTGGCGTTGCATCGACGCCGCGAACGCGACCTCCGTGCTCACACCGAAGTTCGACGCGACGAAGGGCAATGGAGTGGAACACGCCGTCGACGGATCTCGCCCGGGAGGCACCGTCAGCTGCGTCTTTTCATTCACGGCGCTCGCCGCTGGGACAGCAACGCTTACCTTCGACCTTGTGCGCCCATGGGAGAAAGACGCTCCGCCAACGGATCGGCGAATCCTCACGCTCGAAGTGAGCGCACGCTAGGCGGAAGCGTCCCGGGGTGGACTCGAACCACCGACCTGCAGATTAGAAATCTGCTGCTCTATCCAACTGAGCTACCGGGACTCGAATTCGCCACGCGACGATGCCATGCAAGTCTAGTCCCGCGCTCGTCGAAATCGCGGGAGTGGCGCGGGGCAGGGGCGCTCCGCCGTCTACACTTATCCACGCGATCGCATCGACCCGCGTCAGATCGGCTGTTCCCCGCGAAAGGAGCCTCCCCTGAGCGTGAAGTACAGATACAAGACGGGTGAAACTGTTTCGCCATGGCTCCCCGCGGAGGCACTGCGCGAGGCGGCGCAGGCCAAGCGGCTGACGCCCGACTCGCGAGTTCAGCAAGCTGGCCGCGATGACTGGGTCCTTGCGGGGGCGATCCCTGGTCTGTTCCAGAGCCACGCAGAGACTCCACCACCGACGCCGCCGGACGCCGCGCGCGAGGGCGATGGTGCGCGAGGGGATCCCGCACGAACCGACCCTCGTACGGGTTCGCGCGCTCCGGAAACGATCCATCATCTCCTCCACCGCTCGGTGCCCTCGGTCATCCATCTCGAGGGTCCTTCCGCCCGTGGAGACGACGAACTGCACGGCATGCTCATCGGCGTCGCGACTGATGGCATCATGGTGGAGGTGAGTTCGTGCCAGACGATTCTGTATGTGCCGATGGCGCGGATCCGCTTTGCGTGGATCCCAGCGAGTTTCCCCAACAGCGGACCGGTGCGGAAGTCCGAGTGGATTCGTCTGCAACTGGACGAGTTGCCGACGCTTGCGCCTGCCGAATCGCCCGCGACCTCTTCGTAGTCGAGGCCGTGTGCCACTGTCGGTACAGTAGCGCGATGCCCAGTCACTTCCTTCGGGCGGTCTTCACGAGCGCCTGCACGCTCATCGCCGCCGGCTGCGCGACGCCATCAGCGCTCCCGCCGGGAACGGATGTTCCTCTCATCGTGCGCGACGCACTGCCCGTCGCGCATTCGGCGATCTTCGAATGGGCGAGGGCGCACGACGATCAAGTGCCACCCACTTCGACCGGCGAATCCATCGCGATCGATGCGATCAAGGAGCGGTCGAAGGCGTTCGATGAGCTCGATGCTTCCGGGAATCCGGTCACCGTCACCGAAGCCATCGACGCAATCGCGTACGCCTACCGGCCCGCCCACGACCAGTGCGTGCTCGCGGTGGCTGGCCACATCCTGAGGCAGTCCAAGGGCGGCGGCCCCCCCCGTTGCGCCTGGTACTGCTACCGAGGTCGCTACACGAAGGACGGCGTCATCATCCCCGATGAGACCACCTACTTCGAGAATGCCGACCTCTTCGTCGACGCCATGCGCGGGACGAGCCACCAAGTCGCGTGGAATTCTTCGGCGTGGGCCGTCAACCGAATCTTTGAGGCGATGGCCAGTTCGCAAGGCGAGCCGATGGCTGATGCGCTCGCGGACTCGTTCGTGAGCAGCGCCATTGCCACCGGACGCGCGCGGGTTCCCACTGGCATGCCGCCGCGCAAGGCCGCGTTCGGCGGCATCGTCACTCGCGGGGCCTCTGGGGCGACGCCGCCGTCCGCACAGTAGTCGGCCTCCCCCGATGATCGCACGCACCGATCCCACCTTCTTGGCGGTGTCGCGGGGCGACGAGGAGGCGGACCTCGTCGTTGCCAACGCGGGCGTTGTCAATGTCTTCACTCGGTGCGTCGAGCCACGATCGATCGTGATCCACGGCGGGCGCATCGCGGCGCTCGTGAGGGATGACAAGGGCGTCCGCGCACGCGATCGAGTCGAGGCGAAGGGAAGACTCGCCCTTCCGGGGTTCATCGACGCACATGTGCACATCGAGAGCATGATGTTGCCGCCGTCGGCGTGCGCCAACCTCGTGGTCGCCCACGGGACCACCGGGCTCGTGGCGGATCCGCACGAGGTGGGCAATGTCGCGGGAGTTCCAGGAATCCGCTGGATGATGGATGACGCCAAGGCCGCGCCCATCCGGATTTGGTTCACCGCCTCGAGCTGCGTTCCTGCGAGCAATCTTGAGACGGCCGCGGCCACGCTCGCGAGCGATGACCTTGCACCGCTCTTTGATGACCCGCGGGTGATCGCGCTCGCCGAGATGATGAATTTCCCAGGGACGATCGCGGGCGACCCATCGATCATGGCGAAGGTCGCGCTCGGGCTCGAGCGGCGCGGCCGCGTTGATGGTCACGCGCCTGGGCTCCGCGGGGGCCGCCTCCAGACCTACATCGCGGCTGGGCCGTCGAGCGATCACGAATCGTTCACGGTCGAGGAGGCTGCAGAGAAACTCGCGCTTGGTCAGCGGGTGTTCATTCGCGAAGGCAGCGCGGCGCGCAATCTTCTCGCACTCCTCCCGCTCGTGACCCCAGCCAACGCACACCGAGTCTGTTTCTGCACGGATGATGTCCACGCCTTCGAAGCCGCCGAAGACGGCCACCTCGACCGAGTGATCCGGAGGGCGGCCGCGCAGGGCTTCGACGGACCCACCGCGGTGGCGATGGCGTCGCTGCATGTGGCTGAGCACTTCGGGTTGCGCGACCACGGCGCCATTGCGCCGGGCATGGCCGCTGATTTTTCGCTCGCGCGCACGGCGCGCGGCGATTGGAGCGACCTCACGATCGACCAGACCTGGGTTGATGGAAGGGTCGTCGCCGAGGGTGGTCGATGCACGGCTCCCGCAACGACCATCCCTGTGTCCGCGTGCCTCCTGCGCACGGTGAAACTCGCGAAGGGTCTCAACGAGCGTTCGTTCGAAACTTCCGCGCGTGAGCGAGTTCCCGCCCGCGTCGTCGGCATCGTGCCTGGGCAGATCGTGACGACCGATCTGCGTGAAGTTCCCCGCGTCGAACGCGGCATCCTCTGCGCGGATCCTTCGCGCGACCTCCTCCTGCTTGCCTCCATCGAGTCACACGGGAAGAATGGCGGCATCGGGCTCGGCCTCGTTCGCGGCTTTGGCCTTCGCGAAGGAGCGATCGCGAGCACCGTCGGACATGACGCGCACAACCTCTCGGTGGCCGGCGTTTCGCGCGCGGACATGCTCGTGGCCGCGCGGAGGCTCGAAGAACTCGGCGGCGGGCAGTGCATCGCCGCTGGCGGGAAAGTGCTTGCGGAACTACCGCTTCCGCTCGCTGGCCTCCTCAGCGACCAACCCGCATCAGCCGTCGCTGCGCGCCAGCACGAAATGCAGAAGGCCTACGAGTCGCTCGGGGGGACCCTCGCGGATCCATTCATGCAGCTCGCGTTCCTGCCGCTGTCGGTGATCCCGAGCCTGAAGGTCTCCGACTGCGGCATCATCGATGTGAATCGGTTCGCGATTGTCCCACTTCAGGACCCTTAGTGGGGGGTGACAAACGGCACCGACCTCGCGACAGTTGACTCCTCATCGAGAAGAAGTGCGAGCCACAGCATGAAGAGCATGGCGTGGACGAGGCCATGCATCAGGTTGGTTCGTCCCTGCCCAAACTGAATCATCGCCACCATGATCGTGGCCACGAGGAGCGTGATCTCGGGTGGCTCGAGCCCGAGTTCCACCGGCGATCCGATGGAGTGGCTCACGATGAGGACTGCGGGAATGGTCAGGCCGATCGTTGCGAGTGCGGACCCGTGGAGGATGTTGATCGTGCGCTGCACATTGGTTGAGAGCGCCGATCGCACGGCGGCGATGCCTTCCGGGAGGAGGATGAGGACCGCGATGGCAACGCCTTGGAACGATGCGGGAAGCGACGCCCTTTGGAGTGAGTCCACGAGGAGGTCTCCAAGCCCATCCGCGAGGAGGATGACCGTGGCCAGAGCGAGCAGAAGCATCACGATCGGCCGCGTGAGCGACGCGCGATGTCCGCGAACGGCACGCGCGTTCCCTGCGGCACGCGCCGGAGTCTCCTTCAGGTCTAGGACGAAGAAGTCTCGATGCGCCGAACTCTGGAGGGCGACGAATGCGGCGTACACCGCCAGCGAGGCCCCAGCCACAAAGGTCTCCATCGGCGCCGCCATGTAGCCACCCGGCGCCGATGTCGTGAAGCGCGGGAGCACAAGGCCCACGGTGCAAAGCGCGGCGATCATCGAGAGGTACGCGCTCGAGGACTGCTGATTGAAGGAGAGTTCTCGCTTCTTCAGTGCCCCGGCGATGAGCGCGACTCCGACGAGCCCGTTGAGAATCACCATCAGCGTGGCGAACATCGTGTCTCGCGCAACCGTCGCGCACGAGTGGCCCGCCGTCATCACCGCCACCACGAGCACAACTTCGATGGAAATGGCCGAAATGGTGAGAACGAGAGTTCCGAACGGGTCCCGCAAGCGATGGGCGATCGTTTCCGCGTGCGCCGACGCGCGCAGCGCCGCCCACATGATCGCGGCTCCAACCAGCGGCAGCAGAAACCACGGCGCCTCCACAGCCCCGACCCCGACGGCGCGCCGCGCGGGATCGTCATCCGAGAGATGAAACCCGAGGGAGCCCGGAGCGCTGACGAGTGCGATGCCGAGCAACACGCCAACGATGACGAGGCCGTCCGGCACCCACCGGGCGCACGCTCGCAGGGATCTCATGAGCGCAATGTATCGAACCCTCGAAGTACTCTTTGGGCATGTCGGCCCTCATGATGACACTCCTTCTCGCCCAGTCGATCCCGCTCGCACCGGATCCGCCGGCGCAGAGGATTGCCGCCCGACCACCACTCTCGTTCGGCTCGCCGATGCCGACTCCGGATGTCGAGAAATGGCTCGTGGCGAGTCCGCCGACGCTCAGTGACCCGACCCGGACCTATCTCGTGAGTTTCTGGTCCTCCGCAGTCACTCCCGCGCGAGAGTCGCTCGCTGTCCTTTCCAAGATCGAGCGGGACTTCGCGGAGCGCGGCGTAACTGTCGTCGCCATCACCGGAGAGTCCGCCGACGCGGTCGGCCCGCTCTTCCAGGACGGACCGATGAAGGAGCGCGTGACGATCCCGATTGGGTGCGACCCTGACTTGAGCGCTACCAAACAGTTCATGGAGGCCTCGTGGCAGCGAACGGTGCCCGTGACATTCATCGCGTCTCGCGGCGTCATTCAGTGGATCGGCCCGCCGCGTGCGGCGGAGAGCGTTCTGCGCGCCGTCCTCGACGGCGCTTGGACGCCCGAGACCCGTCGCGCCGCGCACGAACGAGACGCGGCGACGGCTGAGCGTGCCGCTCGATTCGCCGAACGAATTCAGGTTCAACTCGACCGCAAGGAATGGGATGCGCTCCTTGTCACCGTGGGCGAGATGGAGGGTGACCACGACCCGCTCCTTGCGCGCGAGGGGCGACTGCTCCGCGTCGCCATGCTCCAACAGGCGGGGCGTACTGCCGAGGCGATCGCCGCGGCGAAGGCACTCTTGCAGCACACACGGGATTGGTTCGTGCACGCCGAGGTCGCCAAGACGCTCGTATCGCCGCTCTTCCCGAAGCCTGACATGGCGATGGCGATGATGGCGGCGCTCGCGTCGACCACGCTCTCCGGAGGCAAGGAAGCCATGGCGTTCATCGCGCTCTCCGATGTGCAGGCGCGCTCGGGGCAGCCCGACAACGCGATCCGATCGCTGCAGCGGGCAGCGGCGCTTGCATTGCCGGAGGAGCAGGACGAGATCGACGCGCGGCTCGCCATGCTCACGGCGAAGGACGAGCCGCCGCCACGGCCACAGTCACCCTAGTTCCCGCGCTGATCGTGCGCTGGGACATACGCCCTGCGCGTGTACTCGGCGACCATCCGATGCGAATTGAACTGGAGGGGAATCGTGGCCGCGCTATGCAGCGCACGCGCAACCCACGCGTGGGGGATGCCGGCGTCGTCGCGTTCGTAGAACTGCGGCACGACGGATCGCTCAAGCGTTGCGTAGAAGCTTTCGGCATCTCGTGCATCCTGAGCAGACTGATCTTCGGCGGCCTCGGTCGATCCGAGCGCCCATCCATTCAACCCGTCGTGGGCTTCGGGCCACCAACCGTCCAGAATGGAGAGATTGAGCCCACCGTGTAGCGGCGGCTTCATGCCGCTCGTGCCGCTGGCCTCATACGGTCGGATCGGTGTGTTGAGCCAGACATCGCACCCGGAAGTGAGCATGCGCCCCACATGCATGTCGTAGTCCTCGATGAATGCGACGCGCCCACGGAACCGAGCGTCGCGCGCGAACTCGAAGATGCGCTTCGCATAGACCTGACCGGCTTCGTCGCGCGGATGCGCCTTTCCTGCGAAAACAATCTGCACACCGCGTTGCGGATGGCAGAGGATGCTCGCAAGACGATCCGCATCGTGGAAGATGAGCGGCGCCCGCTTGTAGGTGGCGAATCGCCTCGCGAACCCGATGGTCAGGGTGTCTTCATCGAGCAGCGAGTAGGTGGAGGCCACCGACGCCTGCCCTTCGCCGCGTCTCTTTCGCTGCAGCGCGAGTCGGTCGCGCACGAAGTGGACGAGGCGGTCCCGCAGGCGCCCCCGCATCGCCCAAAACCGCGCCGGATCGACTCCTTCGACGCGACGCCATCCGCCGGCGGACGGAGCCTGCTTCGAAAGGCGTAATCCCGTCTCCTCGCGCCAGAAGCGCTCTGCGTCGGGGTCGATCCATGTGCGAGCATGAACGCCATTGGTGATCGACGAGATCGGTACGCGCGCCTCGGGGAGTTGATAGAACTCCTTCCACATGTCGCGCGACACTTCGCCGTGAAGTTTCGAGACACCGTTCACGCGCTGCGAAAGCCGCAGCGCAAGGACTGTCATGCAGAATGGCTCGGCAGCATCGCCTTGGTGAATGCGTCCGAGGTCGGCCAACTGTCCAGCATCGAGCCCGGTTCGCCGCATCAATCCGTGGAGTTCCCTCGCCACGAGGTCGGGGGAATAGCGGTCGTGCCCAGCAGGAACCGGAGTGTGTGTGGTGAAGACGGTCGATGCACGAACGGCATTGAGCGCCTCCTCGAACGGTCGCCCTTCCGCGTGAATGGCGACCGCGCGCGCGAGCGCCGCGAATGCGGCGTGACCCTCGTTGAGATGGATGACGCTCGGCCTCTCCCCCACCGCCTTGAGCGCGAGCAAGCCACCGACGCCGAGCAGCACTTGCTGGCGCAGCCGCATCGTCGGCTCGCCCTTGTACAGACCTTCGGTGAGTCGGCGATCGTCGGGGGAGTTTGCCTTGAGGTCTGTGTCCAGAAGATAGAGCGGCACGCGGCCGACCATCATCCGAAGGATGCGCGCGGTGACGAGTCGGTCGCCCAGCGGACAGGCAATCGATCGGTGAAGATCCTCCGCGCCGAACCGATGGAAGTCGTAGTGCGGCTCGAGCACCTGCGTGGAACCGTCACGGTGGAGGTGCTGGATGTAGTAGCCGTGTCGGTACGCAAGGCCAACGCCCACAAGTGGGAGGCCGAGGTCGGAGGCGCTCTTGAGGTGGTCGCCTGCGAGGATGCCGAGCCCACCCGCGTACTGCTGAATGGATTCGTGCAGACCGAACTCGCTGCAGAAGTAGGCGACCTTGAAGCCCGAGAGTCGCGCCGCCGCGCCGCGCTGGAACCATGCGCGCTCGCCGAGGTAGGCCGCACGAGCGGCCAACGCGTCATACACGCGCTTCACAAACATCGGGTCGTGCGCCAAGGACTCAAGCCGCGCGTGCTGCGTCCGCTCGAGCGTCGAAAGCGGCGAGTGGTTCGTTGACCGCCACTCGATCGGATCGAGCGTCTGGAACACGCTCCACGCCTCCTCGTTCCAAATCCACCACAGGTTGGACGCGAGATCGCGCAGGTGGATGATGAGGTCATCCACCGTGATGGAGGGCGAGCGTGGCGCGCGAGCCATGAGCCGCGCATTACTACCAAAGCGCTCGTCGGGTTCCCATCATCGTGCGAGGGAAAGTCGATCCGCGCGAACGGCCAGTTGGCGCAGTTCGCGCGCCACGCGCCGTCCTTGCGTCTGCCAGCCCTCGTGGAGCCGCCATCGCCAGTTTCCCGTCGCGGTCCCTGGGGTGTTCATCCGACCTGTGCGCCCCAAACGCAAGCAGTCCTGCATGGGGATGATGGCCAGCGTCGCCGCAGAGCCATACGCGAGGCGAGTAAGCGCCCCCGCCGGATCCGTGCGCGTTCCCTTGCCGGCCGATGCGACGAACCGTCGCATCGATGGCGCGTCGAGCGAACGCGCCCAGCCGACTGTCGTGTCATTGTCGTGTGTGCCCGTGTAGACCACCGTCGATCGATCATGCCGATGCGGCAGTGTCGGCGAATCATCCTCACCGAATGCGTGTTGAAGCACCTGCATGCCCGGCAGTCCGAA
>SXGS01042854.1_pt1 | contig 35728 bp, 30 predicted proteins | sample 3174681 | NCBI WGS metagenome assembly SXGS01 (sample SAMN11356861, study PRJNA531348) | freshwater metagenome | isolation source: freshwater sample F1-80 | place: China: Fuxian Lake, Yuxi | collected 2017-12-25
AACTTATGTTTTTCCAACCGTGACTTGTTCGACATGACCTGAGGCGATTTTGGCATGGCCGCTGCCAAGTTCGCCAATTGGATCTGGAGGCACGATGTCAACTTTCTTTTCTCCAAGCTTCGCATCGCCAGCGAGAACTCGTGCTTCAAATGTCTTGCATTCAAGCAGAAGTCGAGACATGATTTCTTCCTCTGGCACATTCGCAACTCGTGCGCCTTGGACATAAATGATTCCACGGCGATCTCCAGCGAATACTGCGACATCGGCGCCTTCAGCTTCGCCAGGTCCATTGACAATACAACCCATAACCGCAACCTTGATTGGCAGTTTGATCTCCGGCATCAGCACGCGTTCGACTTCTTTGACGAGCGTGAACAAGTCGACTTGAATGCGCCCGCAAGTTGGACATGCGATCAGGTCGATGCCTTTGCGCTCGCGCTTTCCCAAGCAGTAGAGCATCTCGAAAGCATCCTTGACTTCGTCGATGTGATCGCTTGCATAGGAAATGCGCACCGTATCGCCGATTCCGTTGGCGATCAGCGATCCAAGTGCAACAACGCTGCGAATCGCGCCTGAATCTTTCGTGCCCGCATGGGTCACTCCAAGATGCAGCGGATAGTCAAAGCGGGCGGCGATTTCGGTATAGATGTCGATGACCAACGCGGCATCCATGCTCTTGGCGCTCAATACGACTTGATGAAAATCGCGTGCCGCGAAAATATCAAGATATTCCTCGAGCTTGGTGATCATCAATGCCAATAAATGTCCAGAGCGATGATCGGCGAAGTATTTCCCGAGTTCCTCCATGCGTCGCTGCTTGTCTTTGCGCTCGATGATCGAGCCTTCATTGACGCCGACACGAATTGGAATGCCTCGTTCCTTGCATGCATCGATGACCGAGTTCACCTGATCACGATCGCTGATGTTTCCAGGATTGAGCCGAATCTTGTGTACGCCAGCTTCGATCGCTTCAAGAGCGCGTTGATAATGAAAGTGAACATCTGCAACGATGGGAACTTTTACTTGCGGAATGATGGACTTGAGTGCCTCCGTGTCTTTGCGCTCTGGCACAGCCACGCGCACGAGTTCCGCTCCAGCGGCGTGATAGCGGTTGATTTCGGCAACGCAGGCGTCGATGTCGTGGGTATATCCAGCGCACATTGTTTGCACTGCGATCGGTGCGCCGCCACCAATTGCGATGCGTCCAGTTCGGTCATCTCCCACCAATATTTGGCGAGTTTTTCGTCGAGGTTCCATCAATACATTGTACGCAATTTGCTCGACAGAATGGAGGTTATTTCATACTCTTCTGCGCACAAGGAGGTTTCGCACATGTCCAAAGCCGTTCTATCTGCACAGCCAGTGGTCGCTTGGGTTCGAACCCGTTTTTCTGTGATGATGTTTCTGCAGTATGCAATTTGGGGAGCGTGGTTGCCGCTGCTGTGGCCATATTTGTTCAATGTGCGCAAGTTCACCCCTGTGGAGATTGGATACGCATTCAGCATCGGGGCAATTGGAGCGATTGTCGCGCCATTTGTGGCTGGTCAACTTGCTGATCGATACTTCAACACTGAAAAATACCTTGGAATCAGCCATATTCTTGGCGGAATTCTTGTCTTTCAACTGGCGTCCGTTGAAAGTCTCAGTGCATTCCTGATCTTCAGCTTGATCTACAGCATTGTCTATTCGCCGACGCTCTCGCTGACCAACTCGATCACCCTGAATCATATCGACCGTGATAAAGACTTTGGGAAGGTTCGATTATGGGGAACGGTCGGTTGGATCGTTGTCGGAATCACCATGGGGCAGGCGTTGCTCTATAACCACACTCCAAGCACGGGTACGCCACAAGAAATCGCTGCCGCACAGTTTGCGGGAATGGCTGGAGCATTTCGGCTTTCAGGTTTCTTGGGAGTTCTGATGGGGATTTATTGCCTCACACTGCCCGCGACTCCGCCATCAAAGGGCAAGCAGAAAAATGCGACATTTGAGGCGCTCTCGAGTGTGAAGTATCAACCGTTGATCGTGCTCTTTCTATTGGCAGTCCCTATTTCGTGTCTCCATCAGTTTTATTTTGTGCACACATCTGGATTCGTCGGCGCATATCAGGCCGCTGCTGGCGAAGATTCTTTCACGAAGTTTGTGAACAACATCTTTGGAGTTGGTGGCGGTGGATTGATGACAATCGGTCAAATGAGCGAAGTCATTGTTCTTGCGTTGATCCCAATGTGGGCGGTGAAGTTTTCGCGCAAGACGCTGCTGGCAACAGGCGTGGTGGCATACGGACTGCGCATGTTCCTCTTTGCATTTTCGACGCAAATTGCAGCGATTCTTGCAGTTCCAGAGGCTGTCGTACTGATCACTGGCATCGCGCTGCACGGATTCTGTTTCGGTTGTTTCATCTTTGTGAGTTACATGATTGTCGACGAGGAAACCTCCGACGATGTTCGAGCGAGCGCGCAGAGTTTGTACAACATGGTCATTGTTGGATTTGGAATCATCGTCGGAAGTCTTGTTGCTGGTCGGGTTGCCGAGTGGGCAACTATCGATGGCAAGATGGAATATCAACGACTGTTCGGCGTGCCGATGTATGTCGCACTGGGATGCTTGATCGCGCTGCTTTTGTTTTATGACTCGAAGTCAGGAAAGCGAGCAGCGCTGTTGAGATCCTTGCACTGATTGAACAAACGGGGAAAATCAACCGGCCTTGGCGATCGCCGATTGTTCTCGTGTGAATTCCGGGTGGATTGCAAGTTCCTGAACACCTCCAGGAAGTGCGAGCAATTCGATTGGAGTTCCTTCTGGAATGGCCGTGCCATCGTGGCGTGTCACGACGATTTTTGTAAATCCTTTGAGGTGTTTATCGAGCGCCTTCTGCAGTTCTTTCTGCTTGTCTTCTGGAAGTTTGGCGAAACTTTCTCTTCCGCGACACTTTGGAAATCTGCTGCATCCAAGCCACGCTCCGCGTTTTCCGTCACGAAGATTCATTGGCGATGCACACTTCGGGCAGGGCAAATCCGTCAAAAATGCCGGCGCGGAAGGCAATTTCAGTCCACCTTTGCGGTCGATGTTCAAGATGAATTGGGTCGGCTTCGCAGGCGCGACGACAGGGGGGACATCGCCTGGACTGGATTTCTTGCTGGATTTCTTTTTAACTTTCGCCGGTTTTTCGGGTCGAGGTAAATCCTCGACAAGAAAGTCGCCAAACTTTCCATGGCGCTTCACCATAGCGACTCCGTTTGGCGAAACAAGGTCCAGCTTTTCAGGAATCAGAGGTCGGCCTTGACGGTCAACGGCGTTTGCGTATTTGCACTCTGGATAACTTGCGCAAGAGAGAAAGCGCCCGCCTTTTCCGAGTCGATATTCGGTGCGTGATCCGCACATTGGACAACTGTATGGTGCCGAGACGCGAATTGATTTCACGTGGTCGAGAAGATTCGCGCTTTTGAGCAGGGGCTCGAGTGTTCGAGTCGTTCGCTTGAGCATCTTCTTCCAAGGTTCTTTGCCTTGAGCGATCGCATCAAGCTCTTCTTCGATGCGACGGGTGTAATCAATCTCCACAAAGTTTGTTGGGAACGCATCGACCAAAAAGTCAGTGACCGCCATGCCAAGGTCGGTGGCGTAAAATCGTCGATCGACTTGCTCGACATATTCCCTTTCTTGGATCGTGCGAATGATGCTGGCGTATGTCGAAGGCCGTCCAATACCCGCCTTTTCAAGCTCTTTTACGAGCGTTGCTTCGCTGAAACGCGGCGGGGGACTGGAGAATTTCTGCTCTGGTTCGATTGAGAATGGCGCAGAGAGATCGCCTTGCTTCACACTTGGCAGATTCTGTTCGCTGTCCGAAGTTGGAACTCCAGAGGCTCGATAGCAACCATCGAAAACTAGGACGCGGCCATTCGCCTTGAATGTCGCCCCTGTTTTCTTGTCGCTGCGCACCAATCTGATCGCGGTGGAATCCCATTCAGCTTCGACCATTTGGCAGGCGACAAATCCGCGCCAGATCAATCCATAGAGTTTGAACTGTTCTTCAGTCAGTGATCGTGCGAGTGCGTCTGGAGTTCGAGCAGGATCGGTTGGACGAATTGCTTCATGCGCCTCTTGCGCCGCGGCATTGCTGCTGGAATATTTTCGTGGAGAGTCGGGAAGATATCGATCGCCATAAGTCGATTTGATGAATGCACGAGCGCGGGTGATCGCCTCGCTGGAAAGATTTGTGCTGTCTGTTCTCATATATGAGATGAGACCGACGCGTCCTTCGCCTGGAATGTCGATGCCTTCATACAGTTGTTGTGCAACGCGCATCGTTCGATCGGTTGCAAATCCCAGTTTTCCCGATGCTGCTTGTTGAAGAGTGCTCGTGATAAACGGTGGATATGGCTTGGATTTCGTTCGACTTGTTTCGATTGAATTGACCGAATATCGAGCGGCGGGATCGAGTTTTCCAACAATCAGTGTTTTGGATTTGGCTCTCCCGCGCGCGTCTGGATCCGTGGTGCGCTGCACTTTCACATCAAGAAGTCCTGCGGCTTCCGCGGCACGGACGACATTTGGGGAAAGATCATCTTTGGAATCCTTGTCCGCTTCAAACTTGAATGGAATGCCGGCAACTTCGACCAGTTCGCACTCGAGTCCTTTGTGTTCAGCGAGCCACGCCATTCGATCACGAACGAATGGGCCTCGGCCGCGCTCGTCCTTCTTCGCGTTGAAATCATTCCATTTTGGAGAAAGCGTCGCCGCCATTGTGGGATCGAGCGCCATAGTCGCAGTCATCGCCCACGATTCATCAGGAGTGAACGCGGCGATCTCGCGCTCACGGTCAACAATCAAACGCGTTGCAGGACTTTGGACTCGGCCAGCGCTGAGACCTCCAGCGACTTTTTTCCACAGAACAGGCGAGACGAGATATCCCACGACTCGGTCAAGAATTCGCCGAGCTTGCTGCGCATCGACGCGATTCATATCGATCGATCTTGGATGGGAAAATGCATCAGCAACATCGGATTTGGTGACAGCGTCGAAGACAACGCGCTTCGCTTCGGCGGGCGAAATTCCAAGTATCTCCGCGAGATGCCACGCAATGGCTTCTCCTTCGCGATCAAGATCTGTTGCAAACCAAATTGCGCTTGCCGACTTGGCAAGTTTCTTCAGTTCGCTGACAGTCTTCAATTTCGCATCGTCGACAACATAAGTCGGATCGAATGTCGCGAGGTCCACGCCTGGAACAGGTTGTTTGACACCCTTGGGGGCACGCTTGGGCAAATCTCTTATATGTCCGATGCTGGCGCGAACAACGAAGCCATTGCCGAGGTATTTCTCGATGGTTTTCGCCTTCGCAGGGCTCTCAACGATCACCAATTGATAGGAGTCGCCACCAGTCTTTGAAGCGGTTGCTTTCACCTTTGGCGACTTCGCAAGGCCCTTTGTAGCGGGTTTCTTGGTGGTTTTCGTCGCAGTCTTCTTTATGTTTTCAGATTTTTTAGCCATCAACGGGGGAGATCATGAGGTCACTTTTCGAAATGTCAAGTTCCTCGGCATCGGCATGATCATCCCATCGCCCCAAGTCTTCATCCAAATTTTTCAATTTTTTCGCTAGGAAGTGCGATTTGTGAGTCCGAGAACCTCTCGAAAAAATTCTTTTGGTTTTTCTCCGTTACAGGGGTCCGTGGACCAAGTCGACCGTTCGATGTGCCGAAATCGCCTCAACCAAGTCCTTTGCTGACGAGCCAACTTTCGAGTGCGAATCTTGATCGCCTCAAATGCGTCGTCCAATGGCATCGTTCCTGCGATGTGCTGGGAGAGTTCGCGGTACCCAACGGCCTCGCCCGCTTGCCGCCCAAGCGGTGAGATTTCGAGAAGTCGCCGGACCTCATCAAGAAAACCACTCTCCATCATCTTCTTCACTCTTCGATTGATCGATGTTGAATTGGACTCTGGATCGGGCAGAAGTCCAAAGCACTGCCATCCCGCGGGCAATGTTGGACCACGGGCGTTCCACTGTGTTTGATGAGCGCTCAGCGCAATTCCAGTGAGTGTTGTCACTTCAATCGCGCGAATCATTCTGCGCTGATCGTTGGGATGAATTCGTTCTGCAGAAGGTGGATCAATCGCGAGAAGTCGAGCGCGAAGTTCTGCCAAAGAGAGTTCGCGCAGAGTTGCACGAAGCGTTTCGTCGGCAGCTGGACCTTCAAAAAGTCCTGCAAGAAGTGCTTGAACATAGAGATTCGTACCGCCCACTACGACAGCCGACTTTCCACTGCGCTGAATATTTTCGATTGCGGCATGCGCGCCTTCGAGCCAGCGTTCGACGGTAAATCCCTCCTCATATGGATCCGCGACATCGATGAGATGGTGTGGAATTCGCGCTTGTTCTGCAAGCGATGGTTTCGCCGTGCCAATATCCATGCCGCGATAAATCTGCATCGAATCTGCGCTGACAATTTCGACTTGCCCTTCGAAAAGTTCCGCAATAGAAAATGCGAGCGCGCTCTTGCCGCTTGCGGTTGGGCCGAGAATGAGAATGACGGGAGGGATTTCCATTGGAACAATTGGGAACAAATGAGTTGTACCCTCTATGGAATGAAGCCACGAACGATTGACCAACTCGATGTTGCCGGGCGCAGAGTCTTTGTACGCGCAGATTTCAATGTGCCGCAAGATGATGCGGGGAAAATTACCGATGATCGGCGCATTCGACTGACTCTTCCAACGATCGAGTCGATCCTGAATCGAGGAGGAAGCGTCATTTTGGCGACGCATCTTGGTCGACCAGAGGGCGTTGGCTTTGAAGCGGAATTCAGCGTCGCGCCAGTTGCGGACCGTTTGCGAGAACTCTCGCCGCTCTTGCGCGGATTGCGATTGATTGCGGGGAGTGCGACGGACGAAGCGGCAGCGAAAGCTGCGGCGGCGTTGCAGCCTGGCGAATCTTTGCTCTTGGAAAATCTTCGATTTGAAAAGGGGGAGAAAAAAGGCGACGCCGTTCTCGCTGCAACGCTTGCGAAATATGCGGACGCATATTGCAATGATGCGTTTGGCGCATCGCATCGAACGGATGCGTCGATGTTCGCATTGCCGATGGCGTTTCGAGCGCAGGGCAATCCTTGCGTTGCAGGAAAATTGCTCGAGCGAGAAATTCGCTATCTCAAAGGAGTTGTTGATTCTCCTTCGAAACCGTTCGTCGCAATTGTCGGCGGTGCGAAGGTTTCAGACAAATTGATTGCGCTTCGAAATCTCTGCGGTCGTGTCGATACGATTCTTGTCGGAGGCGCAATGGCATACACATTCTTAAAGGCGCTTGGCACGCCTGTGGGACGAAGTTTGGTCCAAGACAAGATGCTCGATGAAGCGAAAGCAATTATGCAATTCGCCGCTGAACACTCGACCAAGATCGAATTGCCGATCGACCATGTGTGTGGAGAAGCGCTTGCGCTTGGAACTCCAACGCGCATTGTTGTTGGTGGGATTTCCGATGAACTCATGGGACTGGATATCGGTCCCGCAACGGTCGAAAAGTTTTCGACAATCCTGAAAGCTGCCAAGACCATCGTGTGGAATGGCCCTGTTGGAGCCTTCGAAACATCACCTTTTCACGAAGGAACCTTCCAGTTGGTCGAAGCCGTGGTGGAGTCAACGAAGCGCGGCGCAACAAGCGTGGCTGGTGGAGGCGACACGGCCGCTGCGGTCGAAGCGGCGGGGGCGGCTTCGCACTTCAGCCATATTTCAACTGGCGGCGGAGCGTCTCTGGAGATGCTCGAAGGGAAAGACTTTGTTTGTCTCAATGCGCTCGATCCCGCGCCCGCTATTGGATATAGTAAGACTTAAGAAAGTAGAGGACTCGATCACCATGCGAAACACCATCTTCATTTGTACCGCACTTGCGTTGCTGGCTTTGGCACCGATTCCACAAGAGGCGCCAACCTTGATTGTTGGATCTGTCGCGCCTCCTATAAATACTCTCGAAATGGTTCAAGGAGAATTAGTTTCGAATCCAAAAGTGCGAGTCGTTGAATTTTGGGCCACATGGTGTGGACCATGCAAAAAATCTATTCCGCATATCAATGAACTTTATAAATCGCAGCAGGCGAATGGACTTGAAGTGATTGGCGTCAGTGACGAGACGCGCGCAAAGGTCGACCCATTTGTGCGCAAGCAGGGAAGCCAGATGTCTTACACAGTTGCTCTTGATCCTGAAAAAAAGGTCAGCAGTGCATATATGCAGGCTGCAGGTCAGAGTGGTATCCCATGCGCATTCGTCATTGGACAGAACAATAAGATCGTTTTCATCGGTCATCCGATGGATCCAGAATTCACAAATGCCGTGAAGCTCTCTCTGACTGGTCGATATGACCCAAAACTTTCGAAGCAGGCGGCTCCGCTTTTGGATGCGGCCCGCAACGCAATCAAGGCGAAAAACTTTAAGGACGGATATCGACGATTTGATGAAGTGATCGCGCTGGACCCAATGGTTTTCTCTGACATTGCTCTCGAAAAGTATCGGGTGATGCTCAACGACGAGAAGAACACTGTCGGGGCAAAGAATTATGCGAAGGAAATGTCAGTTGCATTTTTAGCCGCGGGAGATTCTGGAGCACTTCGTGATCTTGCATTGACACTTTCGTCGGATCCACGGGTGAGCATTTACGACAATGATCTTGCGCTCGTTGCTGCCGAAGCGATGATGAAATCTGCATCGAGTGGTGATCCAAGCGCGAACGCAACATTGGCTTCTGTGCATTATGCGCGTGGCGATTTCGCCAAAGCAGTCGAAGCACAAAAGAAGGCGATGCGTTTGGCGAGTCCAAATGCAAAGAGTTCATACAAGCCCACCCTCGATGCCTATGAACTGGCGGTCAAGCGGGGGGTAAAAGTTGCCGTTCCCGTAGCCGTAGTGCCTCAGGCTGCAACCGAAAAGCCAACGACAGTTCCTGCGACTGTTCCAGTTGGGACACCATAAGTTTGCAGCGAGAAAAGTCCTTGCTTTTTCGTAGACCCATCGACTCGGCATTGATCGGACCATCCATTCTCTCCGCAAATTTTGCGGATTTGGGCAAGGATGTTCGCGCAGTTCTGAAGTCTGGAGCGGATTACATTCATGTCGATGTGATGGACGGACACTTTGTGCCCAACCTCTCTATGGGGCCTGCGGTCTGTGCGGCGGTTCGGCGAGCGGCTCCTCGGGCATGGATTGATGTGCATCTTATGATCACCAACCCTGCGGACTTCGTAGATCCATTTCTTGCGGCGGGAGCGAACAATCTGACATTCCATATTGAAACAGTTCGTAAACCTGCGGCTCTCATTCGGCAGATCCAATCGAAGGGCGCCACAGCTGGAATCGCAATCAAACCAGCAACACCGTGGACTGCGATCAAATCACTTTTTTCTTTGGCGGATGTTTTTCTGGTGATGAGTGTTCACCCTGGATTTAGCGGTCAAAAATTCATCCGGTCTGCACTGCCAAAGGTTCGAGCAATTCGAGAATGCATCAGTGAAAATCAGCGCGTCGAACTTGACGGAGGCGTGACTCCGCAGAATGCGCAAATATGCAGACGCGCTGGATGCGATGCGCTTGTCTCTGGATCGGAAATCTTTGAAAGCAAGAATTTCGCTCGAGTGATCACTGCGCTTCGCAGTGGATGATTCGTCTGCGTGTTGTCGCTAGGATGATGCCAATGGCCGAACCAACATGGGAAATTGCAACAACACCCGCAACGAAACGGGCAGTTCCAGATGGCTTGTGGATGCAATGTCCCGCCTGCGGAGAAACGCTTTTTCGCAAAGCGGTCGAGCAGAATCTTCATGTCTGCCCGCGCTGTGATTATCACATGCGAATGAGTGGTCGGCAGCGTGTCGATCAATTGCTCGATCCAGGATCGTTCGAGCCAATGAACGCCAAGATGGCGCCGGCAGATCCACTGAAATTTGTTGATCTCAAGGCATATTCCGATCGGGTTGTTCAGGCTCAGAAGCAGACGGGCGAAAATGATGGCGCTCAAACTGGAACTGGCTTTATCAAAGGTCGAAAAGTTGTCATTGCGGTTATGGATTTCACTTTTCTTGCTGGATCGATGGGATCCGTTGTTGGTGAAAAAGTGACATGTGCGATTGAGCATGCGACTGAAAATGGGTTGCCATTCATCGCCGTCTGTTGCTCTGGCGGCGCACGCATGCAGGAGTCTGGATTTTCGCTGATGCAGATGGCCAAGACAAGCGCAGCGCTCGGCAGATTGGATGATGTTGGCGGATTATTCATCTCCGTGCTGACCGATCCAACGACTGGTGGCGTGACGGCAAGCTTTGCAATGCTTGGCGATGTGATCTTCGCAGAACCCAAAGCACTCATTGGTTTCGCGGGACCGCGAGTCATCCGTCAGACGATTCGCCAAGATCTTCCAGAAGGCTTTCAAACAAGCGAATTTTTGCTTGATGCTGGCTTCTTGGATCGCATCGTTCACCGTGCGAATCTTCGCAGCGAGATAAGTCGAATCATTGACTATTCGGGCAACTAGTGCGAACCATCTCGACCGAGCCAATGAATCGGTCGACCACGCTAGATATAGGTTCGCTTTCAACGAGGGCTCTCTGGTTCTGTGCCGCGCTTTCTCCCATTTGCATGGGGCTTGCATTTTCAATCTCTGAATTCTGTTGGCCATTGGCATTCGTTGCCCCACTGGGATGGATGGTGCTTGCTGCGACTCCGGTGCTTCCTCGCAAAGGTTGGATCGCCGTCACCATTTGCGCTTGGGTGATGTGGATGTGGTTCGAACTTTGGATGATTGATGTCACTGCGCTTGGATATCCGATTGCGTGCGTCTATCTCTCGCTCTATGCACCGCTTGGGATTTGGTTTTTTCGCCGTGCTCGCAGTGGATCAATTGGACGGCATCTGCCATTCGCGCTGCTTGCTCCGATTATTGTTTGTGCAATCGAGTGGTTGAAAGATGTTGTGATATTCGACGGCTATCCGTGGTATAGCGTCGGGCAACCTTTGATCGAGTCGCGGACGATTTCGCAGATCGCCGACTTTGGTGGCGCGGTTTCCGCATCTTTCCTTGTCGTCTGTGTCAGCGGTGCTGCGATTGATCTTCGCGCTTGGATGTTTGGTGTGCGTACAAATGAACTCCGTCGTCGTGCGATCATTGGTGGCGCGCTTGCAGTTTTCACTCTCGCATTCTCATTTGCATATGGCGTATGGAGAGTGCAAGAAACGCCGAGTGCATTGATAGATGGTCCACGGATTCTGGCGGTGCAGACGAATCTGACAACCGACAACAAGCTTGGTTGGCCGCGTGAACGGCAAGAAAGCGATGTGCTGGACTTTGGTCGATTAACACTTTCGCTTGCGGACGATCAACGCGAACAGGGAAATCGAATCGATCTTGTTGTCTGGCCAGAAACGATGTTGCCTGGATTTGGATTGGAACCAAAGACAATCGAAACTCTTGTCAGCGGGGGATTTTCTCCAGGTGATCACTTTTCATCTTTCGCCACGATGCTTGCGAAGCGTCTTGATGCGCCGTTCTTGATCGGCAGTCCGGCTTTTCTTGGACTGCGCGCGCAGAATCAACGCTGGGAATGGGATCGGCAATTCAACAGCGCATATCTCGTCGATGGGGATGGGCCATACCAAAGATATGACAAGGTTTTTCTAACGCCGTTTGGAGAGACCATGCCATACATTTCGAAATGGACGTGGTTGGAAGAGCGGCTCTTGGCGCTCGGCGCGCGCGGGATGACATTCGATCTTGATGCATCGACAGAATTTCGCAGGATTTCTTTCGAGTGGGGGGCAAAGAATGAGAAGCGCGAGAAGATGGAGTGTGCGACCCCGATCTGTTTTGAAGACACGGTTCCAAGCGTCGTTCGAAGTCTGGTCTATTTTGATGGTTCAAAGAAGGCTGGGATGATCGTGAATCTTTCCAATGATGGATGGTTTGGATTCAGCGATTGGGGGCGACGCCAACACGAGTTGATCGCACGCTGGCGCTGCATCGAAAATCGCACGCCGATGGTTCGAGTTGCAAACACTGGAATTTCCCGAGCTTTTACCAGCGAAGGAGTGGCGATTGATGGCGCAGTCGTGGCTGCACGCACGCTTGGTGGGTTTGCGGTTTCGGTGCAACTTGATCAACGCGAGACATTGTTTGGACGGTGGGGCGATGTACTCTCTCCATCGATGGCATTTCTCGCATTCATATTTGTCGCGCAAGGTTTTCGAATTCGATCATGTGCATCGGGGATGACCAAGTCTTTCCCTCTTTTTATTTTTGGATTGCTTGTGTGCGCGGCAATAGTTGGCTGCGCTTCGAATCCAAATTCGTCGGGAGTTGCAGCGGGACCATCATGGAGTTCTCGTCCTGGGCAGAACGATTCGACCACGCCGCAAGTCGATACATCCACTTCGCAAGCAAATCAGGCGGCATCTTCGACAATGGAGAATTCTGCTCAAGCGCAGCGCCTCGATGCGCGTGCGAAAGCAAACGCGCTCTCGACTTCGGTTGTGCAGACCCCTCAGCAAGCGGCTTCGGTCGTGCGTTTGGATGCGAACGCTCCACCTGAAAAAATTGCGATTGATCTTCTTCTCGAAGCGTCGGTCAGTCCAGACGCGATTTATCGCGCGCATTCGCTTGAGGGATTGGAGTCAAGAGTGGCCGTGCTTCAACCAATCGCTTGCCGACTTCTTGCGGACCCAAATGCTGGCGTCCGTTTTTCAGCTGCGATTGTGGTCGGCAAGAAGCGATTATCTGATTGCACGCAAATTCTCGAACCTCTGCGGCTGGATCCAGACCCGTCGGTTCGCGCTGCGGCGCTTTATGCACTCGTTCGACTGGGGAAGACCGTTGACCTGAGTCCCCTCAACGAACTTGTTTCAAGTCCAAATGCTGAAATTCGTGCGAATACTTTTTTCGTACTTGGTGAGTTGAAAAATCCTACTGCGATTCCTTTGGTCGAAAGCGTCGTGGGTCGACGACTTCTGGGAGTTGATCAAACGCGCGCTCGCATCGTTGATCTTCAGGCTGCCGAAGCGATGGCGAAGATGGGTGATTACCGTCAATACGATCCGATTCGTGCCGCACTTTTCGCGCCGAGCGAGCAATCGGAAATTGTTGCGCTTGCATGCCAAATGGTTGGCGAGACGAATGATCGTGGTGCGCGAGGTCACTTGATTGGCCTCTGGAATGGTCGTGGTCCACTCGAAAAACCGATCGAAATTCGGCTCATCGCCGGCGCGGCCCTCGCGCGAATTGGCGAGCCGAATCTCGAACCAATTATGCAACTATGTCAGGTTGCTGCCAAGGATTCGGCGCCGACGATTCGAGCGCAGGCGGCCGCAACATTGGGCTGGGTCGGTGGGAAGCGTGCTCTAGATGCGCTTACTCCTCTCCTGCGCGATCCATACGCCATGGTGCGATTGTCGGCTGCATCCGCATATTTGCGGGTATTCCCAGACCCAAGTTCGTCAGAGGTTTCTGCGGTATTCGATGCAAATGTTCGTTGACATAGCTTCGATTGGGAGGTAAAACATCATCGGATATGTTTCGCATCGTAAGTTGCTCCCCAGCATCTGCCTAATTCATTAGTTCTTCATCAAATTTACAAGGCCAATCAAGTGCATATTCTTACGAAAGTTTTTGTCGTTCTCGTTTCCCTTCTCGCAATTGCTTTGGTTCCACTCGCGGCAGTTCAGGCAAGCAATCAAGCTGTCTTGCGACAACAGATAAAGGACAAAGATGTTCAAGTAAGTGCCGCTCGTAATGAGTTGGATACCGAGCGCGCGCTTCGCGCGAAGTCAGAGAATGACACCGCACTGCAAATCAAAGATCTTGATGCCGAAAAGAATCGTCTGCAGAGTGATCTGGCACAGAATGGTTTGAGAGTACGAAGTCTCGAGGCGGACATCGCTCAGTCAAAGATTCGACTTGCGAGTCTTGAGCAAACGATCGCAGTCACAATGGATGTCGATCGAGCAAAGACGGAGCTGACGAAAACCCTCAGCGAAGAATTGGATAAGCAGCGAACATTGCTGACCGATTGCGAAGGGATCAGAATTGCTATCGAACAGAAGCTTGGAAAGACGGACAGCGATCTTCGGGTTGCGCAAGAAGCTCTCGGCGATCTCAAAGAGCAAATCGCATCCCTGTCGAGCGAGAAGGTCAAGTCTGATCAAGTCGTTCAAAGTTTCACAGCGAAGTTTGGACCAGCTGATAGCGATTCAGGTTCGTCAACTGCTGCTGCGCCAATTCCAGATAGAAATGTTTCTGCTTCAATTGTCAATGTTCGCCGAACCGACAATCAGGTCTATGCCGAGATTGATGCGGGAAGCCGAGACGGAGTGAAAGTTGGTTGGACAATGACGATTGGTGACGGCTCGCGATTTATCGGGAAACTAAAAATCACCTCCGTTGATGTCAATAAGTCTGTTGGAACAGTTGAACTTGAAGATGTTGCTGCTCGAGGCGCTGTGCGGGCCGGTCAAAAAGTGACCATTCGAAAGGGGCAGTGAAGTATGGCTTTCTTTGGAATTGGTAAAAAAACTCCCAAGGCTGGCAATGCGTCCGCTGAACCTGTCGAATCGGATGATGGGGCACTGGAAATTGGCGACGCCCCACCAGTTGCCGTAACACCAGCAAAGAAGGGCAGATTTGGATTTGGTGGCGGCAAATCAGGTGGCAAGCCTGCGGACGCAAAGAAAGCTGCGAAGACGAAATCGTCTGCAAAGGCGGAAAAGCCAAAGTCGAAAAACAGTGGCGGAGAATTGAATATTTACACAGGCATCTTGGCGGCGGCAGTTGTTGCCCTCGCTGCAGGGTGTGTGTTTGTTGCTATGGATAATCTGTCCGGAGTTGTAGGTACGAATGATGAAGGAAATCCGTTTGCGGTGATCTCTTCACGCTGAAGAACACTGAAAAATACTTTGCCCAAGGAGGGGCTTTATATGAGTCTAGATAAAATGATGGGTTGGTTTAGCGTGGATATGGGTATCGACCTTGGTACTTGCAACACGCTTGTATGCGTTCGCGGAGAGGGAATCGTGCTGAACGAACCTTCCGTCGTCGCAGTGCGCAAAGGAACGAATCAAGTTTTGATGAATGGAACGGCGGTGGGATTCGCTGCGAAAGAGATGCTCGGTCGCACGCCTGGATCAATCCAAGCCATTCGCCCATTGAAGGACGGAGTGATCTCCGACTTCGAAATCACCGAGGCGATGTTGAAGTACTTCATTCAGAAGGTCATGGGTCGTAGCAGGATTTTCGGACCGCGCGTAGTCATCTCGATTCCATCTGGAATCACCGCAGTCGAAAAGCGAGCTGTCTTGGATAGCGCAGAGCGCGCAGGAGCACGCAAAGTCTATTTGCTCGAAGAACCTATGGCCGCGGCGATGGGTGCAAAATTGCCATTCGATGACGCGGTTGCCAGCATGGTCGTCGATATCGGCGGTGGAACGAGTGAAATTGCGATCCTCAGTTTGGCGGATATCGCCAAGGCTTCCAGTTTGCGAGTCGCAGGCGACGACTTTGACGAAGCAATCATCCAATATCTTGAAGAGAAGCGAGGAATTCGTGTTGGGGAGCAGACTGCAGAACAGATCAAGATCCGAATCGGCAGTGCATGGCCGCTTCAGGAAGAACTTGCGATGAAAGTTCGTGGTCGAGATGTTGCTACAGGATTGCCGCGGCAGATCGAAGTGAATTCTGTTGAGGTGCGCGATGCACTCTCAGATCCGCTGAAGAAAATTGCAGATGAAGTGGTGAAGACGCTTCGCGAAGCTGACCCAGAACTTGCTGCAGATCTTTGCAATCCAGAACTGGAGCACAATGGAATCACTGTCGCAGGCGGAGGCGCTCTCTTGCGAGGAATTGATCTGATGCTTGCAAGCCGAACAGGGCTGACAGTAAAAATTGCAGATGATCCATTGACTTGCGTCGCTCGTGGAACGGCTGATTACCTTGAGAATCTCGAACAGTACAAGTCGATTCTCGAGTCCAATGTCGAAGAACTTTGAGATTGGCAGGCACGCCCGAAGGCTCTTGATCGAGCGAGTTTTCCAAGTCAGGGAGAGTTCATAGCGTGCGACGAATCCCACCAATCGTATTGGTTGTCGCATTCGTGGTGATGCTGGGACTTTTTCCGACTCGGTGGATCGCGCCATTGACCGGAGACTTGTCTTCAATTCTTTGGGTTCCATTGTCGCCCATTGCGCACGGATCAACTGCGATAAGGTTATGGCTTCGTCCAAGAACTGCCGCATCGACCGAGGGCGACGCTTCGATCATTGCGGACCGAGATTATTACCGAGGCTTGTGGCACGCAGAACAGATTCGCGTTCAAGAATTAGAGAAAAAGTTAAAGACATATGAAGTGGTCTCTGCCCAAGCCCAAAGCGGTGGTGCAGTCAGGCTCGCAGCTGCGAATGTTCTCTCGCGAACGCCTGGCGCTGGAGGAGTAGCGCTGAAATTGAATGTTGGGAGTCAGCAGGGGATAACCGCAGGCGATATTGCAATCGTTGATGGAGATGCGATTGTTGGTCGAATCGCCCCCGAAGTTGGTGCTGTTTCCAGCACTGTGCTGTCAATTGGAAATCGTGCGATTGGTCGGGTTGATGGATATGTCGTCCCTGCGGATCAAGAAAAATCGAAGAGGCCTCAGGTCATCGCAGTCCAATTGCTTCCAGATGGAAAAGGAGATCTTCGAGGAGACATTGATCTTGGATCTCCTGCGCGACCTGGAGATATTGTGCGTGTGAAAGATCCTGCGTGGCCTGCAGGTGCTCAAGGAATGCGCCTCGGGGTGGTTGTGGAAATCAAACGCAAGGACGCGCAACCGCTGCGAGGAGAGGTCATCGTTCGTCCTGCGGTCGACCCCAATATGGTTGGCGAGCTCATCGTCAAACTTTCGCAGGGAGCGCGACCATGAAATGGATTGTCGCCATTCCAATTTTGTTCATCGCCTTGGTCTTGGATGTTTCATTTATGCCCGTCTTCGAGTTGGGTGGAATCACGCCACGATTGGTTGTTGTGGTCGTTGCATTCGTAGCGATGCATGTTGATGGTCCAATCGTGCGATGGTTCGCTCTGCTTGCAGGATTTCTTATGGATCTCTCTGAGCCATCGTTGTCTGGCCCGCGTGCGCCGTTGTATCTCATCGGACCATCGACTTTGGGAATGCTTTTTGGTGTTGAAGCGGTTCTTTCCATCCGTGGCGTTTTGATCCGAAGGAATCCATTATCAGTTGGCTTCATGTCTCTTCTGTTGAGTCTGACAAGCGGTCTCTTTTGGACGGCGTGGTGGGCCCTGCGCTCGTGGTACCCAGATTCTCCGCCGCCTTGGGGAGATGGATCGGCGCTGCGTGAATTTGGCATGCAATTTCTCGGGTCAATTTCATCTGGAATCTTCGGAATTCCTGCCGGTTTTCTCTTGCTTTATTTTTCTGGTGCGTGGGGTTTTCCATCAGTTCTGGCTCGTGCCCGAACGCAGGGTGGACAGGCTCGGATCATTCGCTAGTAAAGTGCGCATATGAAATCGACAGGGACAATTGTGGTGCTCTTCGATGATTGTCTGTCGCGGTTTGGACCGCTGGCAGATTTGCGAGCAACATTCGAACAGCGCTTGGGAGTTTTGACATGCGTTGAACGAACGATGCTTGTACTCGGTCGAGTTGATGCGCTTTATCCACCAGATTTTCTTGCCGCCGTTGTCACAGAGCGGCTTCTGTCGAATAAGACTTTGGTGGGAAGATTGCCACCGCATGCCCAAGAAGTGCTGTTGATCAATGGCGCTCTCGATTCACTCGATGATTCGGCGACTCTTGCTCTTGGAGAAGCGATCGTGACTTGCGATGATCGTATTGCGATGGCTCGATTGTTGGTCAAGGATGCAGAACGCTTCTTGGAACATCCAGGTGATGCCAGTCGACTTGCTCGGACTGTCGTGCGCCGACCGATCGCACGAGGGCAAACAATACGCGCGCCATGGGATCTCCTTGGACGATTGGAGCAGAGTATTCCCGCTGACATCGCGCTGATGAATCGAACCGGTGAGTTGAATGATCGAAGCGCAGCAGGAGTCATTCGATTTGGGCATCATGCTTTATTGATGGATCCGACTGCGCGCGTGCTTCCTGGTGCGATCATCGATACGACCGAGGGTCCGGTTCTGTTGGCCCATGGCGCAACTATTCGCCCTGGAGCTGTGGTCAGTGGACCAGTTGCGCTGCTGGGAAATTCGACCATTGTCGATCGGGCGCAGATCAAAGCAAGAACGGTCATCGGACCTGGTTGCAAAGTTGGTGGCGAAGTTGGATCGACAGTTTTTTATGGTCATTCGAATAAAGCGCACGAGGGTCATTTGGGAGATGCACTCGTGGGCGAGTGGGTCAACATCGGGGCGGGTACTTGCAGTTCGAACCTTCTCAATACATATGGTGAAGTCACGAGTCGTATCGACGCCGCGGGAAGCAACGAGAAGACTGGGCGTACCTTTTATGGGGGAGTGATCGGCGATCATGCAAAGTTTGCCATTATGGTTGCGTTGAATACGGGTTCGACGATTGGTACTGGAGCGATGATCGCCGTTGCAAGGCCGCCAACTTTTGTCGATCGATTTGCTTGGTTGACTCCTGAAAGATCTCAGTCGTATCGATTCAACCGATTTGAAACCACTTTGCGCGCTGTGTTGGCTCGACGAGATCGCGTGCCAGGCGAGGCATATCTCGCGCGACTGCGAGCGCTTCATGAAGCACATGCAAGCCGCGCAGGCCTAGAATGATCCGCCAATATATTTTGCAGGCGATCTATTCACTATGACAACCGACATTCATCTTGGAGTTCTCAAGAATGGCCAATTCCAGAATACGAACTTGCAAAGTCATTCTTCTGATGCAATTCGTCATTCGATCGCGCATCAACTTGCCGCGGCGGTGAATGGCGAAATTCGATTCGATCCGCACGATCGAATGCTTTATTCGACTGACGCGAGTTTGTATCAAGTAGAACCAATCGGAGTCGTGGTTCCAAACACTGTTGCGGATGGAATCGAGGCAGTTCGAGTGTGTGGACAATTGGGGGTTCCCATTCTTGCACGCGGTGGGGGGACCGCTCTGGCAGGACAAACGGTCAACCATGCTGTGGTGGTTGATTTCAGCGCAAATTGTCGGGCAATTTTGCAGATTGATCCAGTGGCCCGCCGTGTTCGCGTCGAACCAGGAGTCGTTCTTGATCAACTGAATGAGGCACTCCTGCCGCATGGTCTGATGTTTGGCGCAGATGTGGCGACAGGATCGCATGCAACACTCGGTGGAATGATTGGAAACAACTCAGCTGGCGCGAATTCGATTTTGTATGGTCGAACAGTCGAGCATCTTCTTTCTCTCGATGTCGTGCTTGCTGATGGAACACGAATGCGATTTGCAGAGGGATCGAGCGAGAGCGATTCGAAGGTGAAGGAACTGACTCGCCGAGTCGCCGAAATCATCCTTCCCATCGCCGACGAAATTGATCGACGCATTCCTAAAATCCTTCGGCATGTTGATGGTTACAACTTGGACATTCTTCTTGCACAACTACGAGCGTCAAAGCCGGGGACTTTCGATCGAGTCAATCTGGCGCATTTGTTCTGCGGGTCAGAGGGAACCCTCGGCGTCACTGTCGAGGCTGAACTTTCACTGGTTGAACGCCCCAAAGTGCGCGGATTGGCCATCTTGGGTTTCGAAGGAGTTCCCGATGCGCTTCGACCGCTCACGGCGATGCTTTCAACTGGTCCAAGCGCGGTGGAATTGGTGGATGACATTGTCATCGAGATGGCGAAGAAAAATGTGATGTATCGCCAAGATGTATACGTGATGCCAACACCAAAGTCCGGCAAATTGGGTGCTGTGATGTATGTCCAATACTTTGGAAACTCCCGCGAAGAGATTGAATCCAAGATGGATCGCCTTGCACAATTGGTTCCTGATGCGCCGATCGTGCGGCATTTCAGCGCGGCTGGGATGGATGCTGCGTGGCGGCTTCGCAAGGCTGGAGAACCGCTGTTGCATGGGGTTCCTGGCGATAAAAAGCCGATCACATTTGTTGAAGACACCGCCGTCGATCCCGCTCGACTTGCAGAATTCATTGACGACTTTCGGGCGATCGTTACTCGCCATGGAACTGTTGCTGCGTATTACGCACACGCCTCGGTTGGATGTTTACATATTCGACCGTTGGTTTCAATCGCAAGCGTGGAGGGTCTTGCGACGCTTCGATCGATTGCGGTCGATGTTGCCGATCTTGTCGTCAAGTATGGCGGCGCGCTGAGTGGTGAGCATGGTGATGGTCGTGTGCGAAGTCCGCTTCTGACGCGCGTTCTTGGTCCAAAGATTGCCCAAGCGATCCGAGAGATCAAGGCGATTTTTGATCCTCGTTCTCTTCTGAATCCCGGCAATCTGGTTCGCAACGATGATCCATCAGCGATCACTTCGCGGTTGCGTGCTCGCCCGGATGATTCTCACTTTGTCCACGCGCCTGATGTTCCAACTTTTTTTCGATATGACAAAGAAGAAGGATTTTCCCACGCACTCGAGCAGTGCAATGGCGCTGGTCTCTGTCGTCGTATGACACCAGGCGGCACGATGTGTCCTTCATATCGTGTTCTGAAAGATGAACGACACTCGACGCGTGGGCGTGCGAATGCTCTGCGCTTGGCCGTGACTGGGCAACTTGGACGAGGCGGTGCGAGCGCTGTGAACACTCCCGCATGGAATGATCCTCAGACTAAAGCGACGCTTGATCTCTGTCTCTCATGCAAGGCGTGCAAGACAGAATGCCCGAGCAATGTGGACATTTCGAAACTGAAGGCAGAATTTACCGCGCAGGAATATTGGCGGCGGGGGGGCGTTCCTTGGCGCGTTCGACTGATGGGGAAAATTCGAACTTTGAATCAAATGGGAAGCGCGCTTTGGCCACTTTCGAATTTAGCCATTCAGTTTGACCCAATTCGCCTTGCGATCGCGGCATTGATGCGATTTTCTCCTCGTCGATCTCTTCCGCCATTTGGACCTTCTTTGCGATCTTGGATGAGTCGTCGAGCGGCGATCAGCGTGAGACAGAATGGCCCAGAGTCCCTCCAAGAAAGACCGACCGTTCTGCTGATGCCAGATTGTTTCAGTCAATGGTCGCAGCCCGAAGTTGGGCGCGCTGCCGTTGAAGTGCTGCAAGCATTTGGCTATCGCGTCGTTCTGCCAAATGCTGGATGCTGCGGCCGCGCGGCGATTTCCAATGGGATGTTGGCAGAAGCCGCGCGGATGAGTCGCGATACTGCGCTTGCGCTGAGCGATGCGATGAAGCGTGAAGGAGCGGTCGCTCTTTTGGGGCTCGAGCCATCTTGCGTTTCTGCAATCAAGGATGATTGGCTGGACTTGAAGATGTCAGTCGATCGGAAAGTTCTTGTCGCGCTTGCGGCAAAGACTTGGATGATCGAAGAGTGGTTGGATCGCAATTGGGATTCGCATCCGATGCGCCCCGAATTCGCGAAGACTTCCGAAGAGGTTGTTCTGCACGCACACTGTCATCAGAAAGCGTTGTGGGGAGCGGGGACATCGTATGGATTGCTGCGCCGAATTTTCGCTGACTCCGCCCAGACTCTTGCGACAGGATGCTGCGGTATGGCCGGTGGATTTGGATTTCAAAATGCGAATTTCGATCTTTCGATGCGTATTGGCGAACAAGATTTATTTGCGAAACTGAACGCGCATCCAGACGCAATCGTTTGCGCTCCAGGTACGAGTTGCCGCCATCAAATCGCCGATGGTCTTGAACGAAAGGCGTTGCATCCGATCGAATTAGTGGCGCGCGCCATAGCCGACCAAGTCGCCTGAACGAGTCGATTCAACGATTCGCTGGATAAGGCGGATGCCGTAAGATGCGACTATGAACATTCAGAATCCTGTCGAAACTGAAGCTACTTCCCACGCGGAGTCTCAAATCAACCTCGCCGAAGGCAAGGTGCTGATCGTTGACGATAACGAGCAGAATCTCGAGTTGATTCAGGCATATATGGAAAGTCTCCCGTGCAAGATGATCTTGGCTCACGACGGTATCGAAGCGATGGCCAAGATTGAATCGGAACGCCCCGACCTTATTTTGCTCGATGTGATGATGCCCAAGATGTCTGGATTTGAAGTCTGTCAACGCGTGAAGGCAAATCCGTCAACGCGTGAAACGATCATCATTATGGTGACGGCACTGCACGAACTCGGCGATATGGAAAGAGCTGTCGAATCTGGCTGCGACGACTTTGTCTCAAAGCCGGTGAATAAAGTTGAATTGCTGACGCGAGTGCGAGGCCTTATGGGACTGCGATTGCTGAAGAAGAAATTGGCATCTTTCCTCGCAGACAACGAACGCGCTTGAGCGGTAGGAACTGCGAACTACAAGATCGATTTGAATTCTGAAAGCGTTGGCTTATGCCGCCGTCCGAGAAACGATGGCAGGGGTGTCGCCAAGTCGTTCCCACGGCGTGGACTCTGCGCGTGGTTCGAGCGCGCTTTCGAGGTGTTGGAGATAGCGATTCAGGTCATACGCATCGAAGGTGATGAGCCACTCGCGATCTGCTCCTGGATTGAGTGCGACGATTGATTCAACAAGGTGGTCGACAGTTCCAGTTGCGCGGTCGTTTGTCATAGTGACTATTCATCGGTCTTCAAAGGGCATTTCCTGACATGAAAATGCCGAAATGCCTCATGGATTGCAGGCTTTCTGGCGCGGATCAGAGTTCAAACCACGACTTCTTGTGGTCGAAGTTGCTTCGAGCCACGATCTATAGATTCTTTCAATCGAAAGTTTTTCAATAAATGTTGGCAGTTCGCACGGAAGCAAAGGGTCTCAATCTCCGTCGCCGTACACTTGGCAAGATTTACGACATCGATTGATTCCGTATGAGCCTGAAACCTTCTTCAACTGCGAATCGATTGATCTGGTTGAGACGACCCGCACGCTTGGTCGAGAGTGACGTCGAGCTGATTGCAAAGTCCACGAAGGCAGAGATTGATACCGCATGGAATCAGATGGTTGCGGAGAATCCTCGTCTGACGGACGGACCTTGTTGGCATGTTCTTGGTGTCGGGCGCGATGGCCACGGCGGGGCGACGATCCATCTCACGCGAACAACATATCGAATGGGCGCTGTGCGAAGCGTTGGAGTGGCAACCGGTTTCGTTGGGCTTGGAACGAAAGCCATCGCTCGCTGGCAAGGTCGATGCTTGATCGGCAAGCGTGCGGAGTCTTGCGCGACATATCCCTCGCACTGGGAGTTTGCGCCTGGTGGCGCGGTCGAACCTGGCGAAGATCCGATTGAAGGCATCGAACGAGAGCTGATGGAGGAGTGTGGGGCGCGACCAGTGTCGAGGCCACTTCCAGTTGCGCTTCTCTTCGATCAGAGCGCGGGTAACTGGGAGATCATCCATGACATCCAGATCGAATCGCCGCCAGATTCTCCGCCAAATTGGGAGTATTCCAGCATGCAAATGATGGATGGGTTCCATTTGCCTGCGCCGGTCTCGCCGTGTTCACTCCTGATGATTGAAGTTGCACGGCGCTTGATTGAGAGTTGAAGAAGTACAGAGGCAGCCACACTGCGAACTTTGTCTATCAGCGCAAAACGAAATTTGAATTGTCCACTTCTGGAGTAGTGTTCAAAGCTTGCTTCTGCATTTCGTTTGCACGCGGGCCGACCCACTGAACACGCTTGAGGGCATTCGTGACAATCTGGCTTGCAGCTCTGCGTGTTTGTTTGGTTTGCGCCTCATTCAATTTGCTGCGCAATCGTCCACTGAGTTGAGCAGGGCTCAGCAAGTCTTTGAATCCATTCGTCGCGGCAAGAAGCGTCGCATTCGAACCAACAATGTCAACGCCATACTCCTCCTCGCCAGGCTCTCCCTTTGGCCATGCGAATCCACCGCCACCATAGATTCCAACTTCATGCCCAGAGAAAACAATAAGACGAATGCTTATGTTTGTTGCCTCTGGATCAATGGCTGTCTTGCCTGCCAAAGGAATCCAAAGCAACTCGACATGCAGAACATAACCAAAGAGTTCGGCTGAATCCCCAGTTGTTGTTTGAAGTTGTTCAGAACTGAGATCGCTTGAAATGAATGATGTGTTTGCAAGGTCAAGGGAATAGGTGGAATATCCATCCGCTGTTGGAAAAGTTCGTGGTGTATCACCAAGCGACGTGAACTCCAATCTTTCTGGAGCGCTGACACCACAACCGCAGATCCACAAGATACTCAGGAAACCAGCCAGTTTGCTACAGTTTTTCCGTGAAAGCGTGGTTTGGAATTTGAAAGAATGACTTCGCATGTGCGCCGTCCTCAGATATGCAATTACCGCCGATACGGTGATTGCGAGGCGCCGAAATCAGAACGATCCGCAACAGTTGGTGCCGGGTTCATACTGGCAGAATTGGTATTGCCAGGGGAACTGACGCCAATGAGCAATGGAGCTTTCATTCCCAGAGTTGAAATTGGATTTCGCTCGACGATCAATCGCAACGCTGCACGCGGTATGGACGGCAAGTTTGTTCCAAGGGCATATGAGTTCAGTGAATAGATCGCTTCGACCGCGGCCGCAGGAGAGCCGAATGGAAATCCAGAGCCGAAGAAAATCTTGTCCAAGACACCGGCTTCGTGAGCCTGCAGGAGCGATGTATAGAGACGCCAAGATTGCGAAGCGATTCCGCTGGTGTCCGCATAGATCCCAGAGTGCTTTGCCAACAACGCGATTGTTTCGTCAATCCAAGGCGAACCAATTTCTGAAAGGACAATCTTGAGTGTGGGGAATGATCGTGCGACTTCATCCCACGGCGCTGGTCGGTCGTATTCCAAGATCATCGCGGGAGTGAGGATTCCAGGACGAGCGACAAAGATGGGCAAACTTTCGTTCGCGCATCGATCATAAAAACGCATCGCTGTGGAGTGAGTCGGATGAAAGCCTTGGGCAGAAGGAGAAATGTTCACGCCAACTAATCCAAGTTCCTTGGCATGATCGAGATCGTCCGACCAAGATGGAGACATTGGATCGATTCCAGCAATGCCCGCCAAGCGCTGAGGCTGTCGGCCAACAATGTCGGCAATAAATTCGTGGGGGATGACCGCAGAAAGTGCTTGGGACTTGAAACCGTGGACCAATGCGCAACCGATGCAGTCGATCGCACGAGTGTGTGCGCCGATGGTCCCGTCAAAGCCACCGGGTCGTCGGGTTCCGCTGCGAATTCCTTCCGCCAACTCGAAACCGAGTTGTTCGGGGGAATGCCAAGCGCGTGTCAGGACGTCGAAAATCATGGTCTGTTTACAGTATAACCAATTTGGCTCAAAGAGCGACCTGTCCGATAGAAATCACACATGTACCCATCGTCAACTCATGCTGAATAACTTTGGAAAACCCAACTGAAATCAGTTGAGCCGAAAGTTGCTTTGGGTCAAGAAAAGTTTCGACTGAGCGCGGGAGATATCGATAAGCGCCGGAGCCGTCGCGGGCGAGGATGGTCGCTGTCCACGGCATGATGTGATTGGTGTAAAGATTGTGAAAAAAGCGCACAAAAGCAGATGGTGGCTGGGCGAATTCCAGAATGACCAGACGACCGCCTGGGCGCAGAACGCGCCTGAATTCTTGGATTGCCTTGAGAGGATCGGCAACGTTGCGAATTCCAAAGGCGATTGAGACGATGTCAAATGATTGGTCTGGATATGGCAACGACTGCGCATCGCCATCAACATATTGAATCTCTGCGATGCGTCCGCCGATTCGAGAGGCTTTGCTTCGTGCATAGTCCAACATTGCCGGCGTGTAGTCGAGCCCGATGACCTTGCCCGCGCCGGCTGATACGAAAGCTTGCGCAAGATCTCCAGTGCCGCACGCGACATCAAGCACTGTGTCTGCGTGAACTGGATTGGCAAGACGAACAGCCTTCCTTCTCCACGACTGGTCGAGCCAGAAAGAATGCACACGATTATTGATGTCGTACGCGTGAGCGATTGCAGTGAACATTTCTCGAACACGCTCCGCCTTGTCGGTTCGACCGTGCGGATTTCCTTTGAGCGCATTCGCGTCCCAACCAGAAGATTTCGCGTCTGGCAAGCTCATTGAAACTTTTTCATCATCTTCTGCGATGCGTTGAATATCACTCTGAGGTGCCATTTCATGATCCTAGCCTCAGATAGTGTGCCTGATAAATGATCTTTAAGGTGCGGATAACGCTTTTGCTGGTCAATTTTTGCGTCATATTTGTATTCGCACAAGGGCGGACGATGAGATGTGCATGACCAACGCAACAAAGAACGTGCAAATGAATTCGGAACTTGCCCTTGAGAGACTTCTTCAACTTTGTGTTTCAGGAGACCGAGTTGCAACAAGAACATTCATACAGCAAGTGCAATTGCACGGATACACGTCGATGCAACTCTCCAATGAATTGTATTGGCCCACAATGCAGACGATCTTTCGAATGTGGAGACAAGATCAATTGACCATGTTGGCGCACCAATATTCAACGAGAATTCTGCGTATGCTTGTTGATCAAGCTCAGGCTGGATATGAACAAGCGCCACGCAACGGGCGAACTATTCTCTGCATCTGCGGTGGAAACGAGTCTGAAGATCTTGCTGGACAATTGTGCAGTGATCTTCTTGAAGCGGGTGGTTATGAAATTTTCTTCGCAGCAGGTGGTGTTGCCAATGATGAACTTTTATCAGAGATCGGACAACGCCGACCAGATGCGGTCGTTGTCTTCGCGGCATCCGCTGCGGATGCGCCAAAGATTCGAAGTCTGATTGATAACGTTCGCAGCAGAGAGGCGAACCCAGGAATGCCAATCATTTGCGGTGGAGGGGTCTTCGCAAGAGCGCCAGGACTGGCTGAAGAAATTGGCGCAGATGCGACGGCTGATGATCCATTCGCAGTCGAACGAATGGTCCGCGGCGCGCTGGCATCGCCCCAAACAAGGGCTGCGCCAGTCGCAGTTCCAGTCGCTTCGCTTCGTCGCCGTGCAGCCGTAGCATGATGTAAGTGAAGTCAGCTCCTCCAGATTCGATCATCCTTCGTGCTCGTCGGCATGGACTTTGTGCGGAGTTTGAGAAGAATCTGAAGCAACGATGCGCTTGGAAAGCGGGGGAAAAACTTCTGATTGGATTGAGCGGTGGTGCGGATTCCACGGCGCTCTTATTGCTCGCCGCGGTTCTTGCGCAGCGTGATAAAAAAACTTTTGCAATCAATGCGGTCTATGTGCATCATCATTTGAGGATCGCCGCAGATCGTGAAGTGACGCACTGCGCGAATTTATGCCAGCAGTTAGGGATTGCATTTTCTGCGGTTGATGTTCATCCGACCCGTGGGAAAAGCGGGCTTGCAGCTGATGCGCGTCGGTTGCGTCATGCGGCACTCGCAGATTGCGCTGTGAAGTCCGATTCAAAATGGATTTTGTTGGCTCATCACAGCGACGATGTTCTTGAAACGCTCTTGATGCGTATTGGTCGAGGCGCTGGGAACAGAGGATTGACGACGATTCCTTGGGTGAGGAGATCTGCTCCAAAGAGTTCAATACAAGTTGCTCGCCCATTGCTTTCGATCACGCGCGCACAGATTGAAGAGTTCTGTCGACACTGCGAAGTTGCTTGGTGCGATGACGCGAGCAATTCGAATGTCAAGTCGGCGCGTGGACTTTTGAGAGATCAGATTGTGCCGACATTGCGTGAGCGCTGGCCAGGTATCGCACATCATGCTTTGCTTGCATCCGAGGCTGCTCGCAGTGGTGAGTGGGCACTGAAACAAATCGCATCATTGGAAGGTTGGACAAATTCCAAAATCCCTAGAAAACTGCTGAAATCTCGAGGACCAGAGCTTTCGGCAGCGCTCTTGGCAAACGCACTAAGACAGCGGTCAATCCCAATTTCGCTGCGAATGATTCGGCAAGTTGTTGCCGCGGCGTGTGATCGAACTGTGCGTCCGCGATTCTTTCACGAAGAGGGGGTCAGGATTTCGCTCAATGCACGCGAATTGAGCATTTCACTTGGCGAATGATGAATCGAGTCGAAGCAAACGAAACTGAAGCGATTTATGGCGCAGGCGCTAGGGAAGTTGGCGCAACTGTTGGTTCGCCCAAGCAGGTTTTCCAATCGCTTTCGGTTGCACAAATGACACGTCCTTCTTCGACTACTAAAACCGTCGGCGGCTTCAAGACATAAAGTTTGCCTTCTGGCAATTTCAGCCGCTGGCATCCTTCGCAAGGAACTGGTCCTAGGTCGTCGCCAATGAGAGCGGTTGTGCCTGGAGCTTGTGGGATTTCAATGGCGATCACTTTGACATCTGGGCGCGCGACGGTGAAATAGTTTTCGAAAAGTTCTCTGCAGTGATTGCATTCTGGGTAGTACAAAATGATGATGCATCGACCTTCGAGGGTGAGCGCTGTGAGTATCGGCAGGAGTCTGGAAAGCCCTGTGTCGGGCAGCGTTCGTCCTTGCCACTGCACATAATCAAGCACGACGCTGTCTTTGCCGGTCTCCTGTGGTCTTGGTGATGATGTGATTGCAACTGGAATTCTCAGTGAAATTCCAATAGCGATGACCCAGACGGAGAAGATTCCGGCGCCAATCCAGAATGCGCTGCGAGATGGCGCAACTTCGACTGCTTTGGATCGATCGATGATCAAGTACAGCCCAAGTGCGACCACGAGTCCGACTGCGGGAAAGAGCAACGGTGCAAAACCTGCGCCAGCGGGTGTTGATGCCATCACTGATGCAATAGTCGCGACGCAGAAAAATGCGTATGTCACCAATCCGAATCGTGAGAAGAACGAACCAATCTTTGGCCTCCTGCCGAAAAGCAAGAGTGAAACTGCAACTGCAAAGAGAACGCCGATCAGCAACTGAGCCGTCGCAATTTCTGTAAGCCCAAATCTCTTTCCGACATTGCCCGTCCATACTGGCATCCATGCAGATCCGCCCACGATCCACCCAATGGCGGTGATGATCAACAGGAGCGGTGTCAGAAATCGAAGAGTGAAATGTGTCATTTGAAAATAAATTTTCTTGAGTCTAATAGAAAATTATGGGGCGATGCAACGCTCGACTGCAGCATGGTCTTCAGGATCCGTCACGACAATTGTGACGATTCCGTCGACGACTTTTAACAAGACGGGCGTGGTCAAAACATAGTCCGGTCCCTTGAAAAGTTTCCGCTGTTGACATTCAGAACAGGGCATTTCTAATGAAGCCGCGGGATCAGTGTCTGGAATAGCAATCGTCAATGTTGGAGTATTCAACGGGCCAGAAAAATATTTCTGCAGAAGCTCGTGGCAATGTTCGCAGTCTTCTCTATAGAACATAACGAACCAAGTTCCGGTGTTGATGGATGCGGGAGGAGCTGGAGTCATCAGGCGAGCCATATCTTGCGAATCCAATCGAACTCCGACCCACTTTGCAAATTCTGGAACGTAATAAGGAGCAGCTTTCTGGGGAAAGCCAGGCCAAGTGAGTGGTGGAGTTGGTGTTGTGGAGAGTGTTGATGGCAGTGTTGTCGCCGCACTTGTTTCAGGCGTGGTTGCAGGCGTGGTTGCATCAGGAGAAACTGCGGTTTGGTTGGATTCAGCTTGAGCAACATCTGTAGGCATCTCAATCTCTGCGCGATTTGGAACAAGGGACACGATGCACAAGGAAATCACCCCAAGAACCGCACAACTAGGCAATCCAAATCGGATCGATATGTCGGGCGTCATCTTTGTTCGCTTCGACAAGAGAGCAACGATGAGAAGTGTCGCGTCGATTCCCAGCATCATGACTGGATTGGGGCCGCTCGCTCCAAAGCATCCGCAAGAACCTTTCATTGCTTGTGCAAATCCACCCTTTTGGAATTCTGGCCAAATCATTGAAAGCAGGATGATGCAGAAAAGAGACATCACAGCAATTGCGATAGTGCGCGCAAGTCGTGGCATGCACAACATTGCTGCGACAAGCACAAATTCACTCAGAATGATCAGCCGTGTCGCACTATCAAGCCACGCAGTTCCGGTGAGCCAGAACATCCCATCCATGCTCTGCAACGCAGACAAGACTGGCGGCGGAAGCAACTTTGGATTGCGTTCAATCAGTTTATAAATCGCACCTGCCAACAACCAAAGTGGAATCACAAGTCGACAGATGTAAAAGTAAAGGCGATGGCGGGTCATAGTCGTGGTTTTCTATCTTTTATTCGCAGGAAGTTCGCTCTCTGCTCGGTGGAATCGGCAATCGGTTCGTTCGTATTCGACAACTTTAAGCAGGTTCGAGGCTTTCACAAAGAATATGGATGATCATTTGATGGATCTCTTGGACAGCAGCTCCATCGACTCCAGAGACAACGAGTGAAAGGTCGCACAAGGCACGGGCTTTTCCGCCGTCTGATCCCAAGAGTCCGATGGTTCCTGCGCCCCGCGCTCGTGCTGCTTCAAGAGCGCGAAGAATATTTGGACTATTTCCAGATGTCGAGAGAACGATCAGTTGATCTCCCTTCGAAGCAAGCGCTTCGATTTGACGGGAATAGATGTGATCGAATCCGAAGTCGTTGGCAATGCAAGTCAGCGCAGTCGTGTCGGCGCACAAGCAGATTGATTTCAGCGGCGCGCGCGAAGTACGATAACGACCGATGAGTTCTTCAGAAAGATGGAGCGCCTCTGCGGCGCTACCGCCATTTCCACACGTCAAGATCATGTGCCCATTTGCAAGAGCACGTTGCACGTTTTTGATGAGCGCAGTCAGTTCTTGCTGCATGGCACCAAGATTTCCAAGCGCAACTTTCGCTTGATCAAGTCGATGTTGAATGCAGGCTTCGGCGGTCCGTGCGGAAGGTGACATATTCGCAGTCTAGTGTGAATGCGCCTGTTCATCGACCACTCTGGAAAAGTTTGAGTCTCTGCGCTTCGCTTGGAAAGAGTGGCTAGGCTTCTGTCCCTCGATCGGAGGTCAACATCGCACGACATACTTTTCAACACCAATCTTCAATGCCAGCATCGCGATCTGCGCTTTCTGCGTGGCATTTTTCTCCTGGCGCGATCAATCGATTGCTGCCACCATGGCAGGATGTTCGAATCGAGCAGAACGAGCCGCTTCGTGATGGCTCCCGCACTGTTCTTGGGCTGAAGGTTGGGCCGATGCGGATTCGGTGGATCGCCGTGCATGAGCAAGTCAAGCCTGGCGAACAATTTGTTGATCGTTCGCTTCAAGGCCCATTCAAGCACTGGGTGCACGAGCATTCATTCTTGGACAAGGGAGCGCTGCAGAGCGATCTGCGTGACAGCGTCGAGTATCAGTTGCCGCTCTCTGTCATTTCGGATCTCTTTATGGGCTGGAAGGTTCGCGGCGATCTCGCACAGATGTTTGCCTTCCGACATCGGCGCACAAGAGACGATCTCGCTCGACATTCACACTATTCAGACCGTCCGCGCAGAACAATTGCGGTGACAGGTTCGACTGGAGCAGTTGGTCGCGCGCTGTGCGCGTTTCTTTCCACTGGTGGTCATCGAGTGATTCGGCTCGTTCGTGGTGGATCGCCGCTTGGTCAAGACGAAGTTCGCTGGAATCCAACCGGAGAGTGGGATGCAAGCAAACTTGAAGGTATCGACGCTGTCGTGCATCTTGCCGGAGCAAATATTGCAGAAGGAAGATGGACTCCAGCGCGCAAGAAAGTGATCTTGGAAAGTCGAGAATTGGGAACTCGCAATTTGAGCGAGGCAATTTCAAGATTGAATCGTCCACCATCGGTGATAGTCAGTGCTTCTGGAGTTGGATTTTATGGCAAACTTCAAGATGATTTAGTTGATGAAAGTGCGCCAAGCGGCAGTGGTTTTCTGTCGCAAGTGACGCAGGCGTGGGAGTCCGCATTGCAACCAGTCGAGTCTCGCGGAATTCGCGTTGTTCGAATGCGAATTGGAGTTGTGGTGAATGCGCGGACTGGCGTGATTGGAAGGCTTCGGCTTCCCTTCCTCTTTGGGGCAGGTGGGCGTGTTGGAAATGGTCGTCAAGGGATGAGTTGGATTCACTTGGATGATCTTGTCGCTGCGATTCAATTCGCAATTGAAGAGAAAACAATTTCAGGAGCTGTGAATGCGGTCTCGCCACGACCTGTTGCTCAAATTGATTTTGCTCGAGCTCTTGCAGGGGTGCTTCATCGTCCATGCATCGCGCCATTACCCGCTCCGATCGTTCGGCTGATCTTTGGAGAGATGGGCAGCGAGCTCTTGCTTTCTGGGCAATTCGTGCATCCAAAAGTTTTGCTTGAAAGTGGTTTTCGATTTGGATATCCAACTATTGATGAAGCGCTCCGCTTTGAATTTGGGAAAATCAAATGAAAGCAGAAGCGCAATCTCGCCCGGTGATCGTTTGGTTTCGTCAAGATCTTCGCACGGACGATCATCCGGCACTTCATGCCGCGTCGCAGGACGGGCGTATGGTCATTCCAGTTTTTATCTGGCATCCCAAGAGTGAAGGAGCATGGAAAGTAGGGGCTGCTTCGAAGTGGTGGCTTCATTTTTCGCTTTCTTCACTTGGGAAAACGCTTTCTGCTCTGGGGTCTCCGCTGATTCTTCGGCAGGGCGCTCCAGAAAAAGTGCTCGCAGAAATTGCCAATTCCACTGGCGCTGCAGGAGTCCACTGTTCGATGCGTTACGAACCGTATGCCAAAGAACAAGAAGCGGTGGTCAGAAAGGAACTGCTTGCAGTCGGAGTCTCGTTTGCAACACACGCTGGAACTTTGATGCACGATCCCGCCGTGATTCGTACTGGTTCGGGAGTTCCATACAAGGTCTACACGCCATTCGCGAAGGCGTATCGCAGCACGATGAGCAGTGATCCACCGCTCTCGTCGCCGAAAGTCTTGAAGGGAATTGGCGCGAAGATTCCAAGCGATTCTTTGGATGATCTCAACCTTCTTCCTGCGATCGATTGGGCAAAGACGATGCGTGTTTGGTGGCAACCTGGCGAAGAGGGAGCGCGCAAGAGATTGTCGAAGTTCACAGTTGAGGCGGCGAAGGCGTATGGTGAGAGTCGCGATTTTCCAGCTGAAGATGGTTCCTCGCGATTGAGCGCGCACTTGCACTGGGGCGAGATTTCGCCGCGTCGAATTTGGCATGAAGTGTCGAAGTCTCCCGCTGCGGCAAGTGTTGGCGCGCAAAAATATCTGGCGGAGATTCTCTGGCGAGATTTTGCATATCACGTGATGTCAAATTTCCCACGCACTGCCGAGAGCCCGCTGCGACCAGAGTTTGAGTCTTTTCCTTGGCAGCCATCTACTCAACGATTGAAAGCGTGGAAGCGAGGTCAGACGGGATATCCAATTGTCGACGCAGGGATGCGGCAACTTTGGGCAACTGGTTGGATGCATAATCGAGTTCGGATGATTGTCGCAAGTTTTTTGGTGAAGCATTTGCTGCAAGATTGGCAGCATGGCGCGAAATGGTTTTGGGAGACGCTTGTTGACGCGGATCTTTCGAGCAATTCGCTTGGATGGCAATGGAGTGCGGGATGCGGCGCGGATGCGGCGCCATACTTTCGAATCTTCAATCCGATTTTGCAAGGTGAGAAGTTTGACTCGCAGGGGACGTATGTGCGCGAGTGGATTCCTGAATTAGCAAAGCTGCCTAACGAATTCATTCACCAACCATGGAATGCGCCGCCTTTGGTATTGCTTCAATCGGGAGTCGAACTTGGTGAAAATTATCCCGCGCCAATTGTTGATCACGTGACAGCGCGAAATCGAGCACTGGCCGCGTTGAGTGAATTCGGCAAGAAGTAAATTTGCCGTGGGAAGTTTGTTGGACAAGCCACGGATACAGCCACGGATACAGCCACGGACACAGCCGCGGAAATGCATAAGTGATCAGCCGTGAAAAGTCCTCTCGGGGCTCAAACAGTCCTCGGCGACCGACACGATCCGATTTACGATTTTTTTCGCAAGCGCAGTCGGCCGCCCGCGGAACTCGCCCGAGAGGACTTTCCAACGGCTGGAGACGCAAACGGATTCGAGCCACGGACACAGGCGCGGATACAGCCACTGAATTGAATAAGTGGCTAGCCGTGACATTCGGGCGAATCAGTCCGCAGCACAGCGTGTAAAAACTCGGATTCAATATCGAATCTTGCGAGACCTCAAATTCGCTTTTGCCTGCAAGAATCGCGAAAGGGCAACACAGCTGGAATTGCAGCGATTGCGAGCAGTCCCCACACGATCGCAACAGTCCATCCGCCGCCTCCCAAAAGAAATCCGCAGAGCCCCGCTGCAGGTCCAACGACATATCCAAGTCCGATGAGTGCTTCGTGTGTTCCACCCGCATCGATCCCTGCGCATCCAACTCGCAATGCGTAATAAAGAGCTGCGTAATAGATAATTCCGTGCCCCGCGCCAAAGAGCGCGAGCCCGATGACGATGACCGGCACAGATGGAATTGTCACCACGATCGCAAATCCGCCGGCAAGCAGAACAGATCCAGTAAGTAGCGTGCTCCAGCGACCATGCCAGAACGCGATGTGCGCCATAAGTGCGGCGACGACAACACGCGTGCTCAACCAGACTGCAGTCAGCGGTGTTTCGCTTGTCGCATCCAGTTTCAATCGCTCGAGCAGATATGGCATCAGAGGACTCAACGCACCAACGAGCAAATATGAAGCGGGCAAAAGAATTCGCGCGCTTTTTAGATGCAAGATGTAATCAGCCGGAGCTTCTTCCGCGGGTGCATGGTGATGTCCAGGGTGAGAGGGCACAAACCAAAGACACGCCATCGAGAGCAAACTCATCGGCAGAAGTGCGAAGAGTGCAAGACGCGGATTCATCCAGCCATCGCTTTGCTGCAGTGGGGCCATCAAAAAGAGCGCCAACGAAACGGATGTCATCCACACAATGCACCATTGTCCGATTGCTTTTCGCGTCTGCAGTGCGCTTCTTCCCGCCGCCACATACGACTCGATGATTGGCCAAAGACACGCGCCGGTGAAACTCGTGACGATCGCGATCACGATCAAGCCCACACTGGAACTGCCGACATAAATGAGTGGTGCGACCAAGACCTGTATCAGAAACAAGATCATCATCACTTTGCGTGCGTTCACTTGTCGTTCGAATCTTCGAACGAGTCGGCCACAGTAAAGCGCCGAGAATGCATAGACAGCACCAGTGACGATATAGAGCGCGTATGTTTGCGCGGCTGAATAGTGAAATTCTTGGGAGGTGATGAATCCAAGACCGTTCCAAAGCACGCCAGTCGCAAGAGAATTGAGAAAAGTGATCGCCTTGATTCCGAGGCTTCCTCTGCGCGAAATTCGATCCACGATTTGATGCCTGCCGTGAGAGCCATCAGCAGGCGGTGTTGTCTCTTGAGTGATCAATTCTTGCGCCATAAAGTCGCGAGGCTAGTCCCGCAATGGGTTTAGAGGGTTAGAATTGGGCAAGAGTCTTCGTAGCTCAATTGGATAGAGCGTTGCCCTCCGAAGGCAAAGGTTGTGCGTTCAAGTCGCACCGAGGACGTTTTTGGCGATTTGTGAGAGAAGTTGATGACAAGTTTGGAAAAATTTTGTAATTCGTGCGATGTTTATTTGCGGATCGCTTTGGAATCCGTATAGTTTGAGTGCAGATCTAGACTTCGTGAATCAAAGGGAATAACAAAATGCGTGATTTTTCAATATCTAGGGGGAACCACTTGATCCTGATTCCACTATTGCGTTTTGCGTTGTTTGGTTTTGC
>SXGS01628297.1_pt1 | contig 35721 bp, 31 predicted proteins | sample 3174681 | NCBI WGS metagenome assembly SXGS01 (sample SAMN11356861, study PRJNA531348) | freshwater metagenome | isolation source: freshwater sample F1-80 | place: China: Fuxian Lake, Yuxi | collected 2017-12-25
AGTTGAGGTCTTCGTAGGTCTCGCCGCGGCCGATGCACCAGCCCGCATGCAGCTCGCAGGCCTCGACCCACCAGCCGTCGAGCACGCTGATGTTGAGCACCCCGTTGAGCGCGGCCTTCATGCCGCTGGTGCCGCTGGCCTCCTGGGGCCGGCGCGGGTTGTTGAGCCAGACGTCGCAACCCTGCACCAGGTAGCGCGCCAGGTTCATGTCGTAGTCCTCGAGGAAAAACAGCCGGCCGACAAAGGGCTCCTGGCGCGATAGGGAGACGATCTCGCGGATCAGTTCCTTGCCCGGATGGTCGTGGGGGTGGGCCTTGCCGGCGAAGAGGATCTGCACCGGCCGTTTGCTGTTTTCGAGCAGGGCGGCGAGGCGCTCCGCGTCCCGGAAGAGCAAGGCGCCGCGTTTGTAGGTGGCGAAACGCCGGGCAAAACCGATGGTCAGCGCGTGGGGGTCGAGCCCCTGGAGCAGGCGTTCGATCTGGCTGGGACCCACGCCCCGCCGGGTGAGCTGGTTGCGCAAATGGAAACGCACGTAGGAGACCAGGCGCTGCCGGCGGTACTCGCGGACCGACCACAGCTCCTCGTCGCGCACCTGGGAAAGGCCCTGCCAGCTCTGCGGGTCAGCGGGGGCCAGCCGCCATTTGTCGCCCAGGTGGCGGTCGAAGAGGTCGGACATCTCCAGCGAGGCCCAGGACGGCGAATGCACCCCATTGGTGATATGGGTGATGGGCACCTCGGCCTCGGCCACGTTTGGCCACATGGCGCCCCACATCTTGCGCGACACCTGCCCGTGCAGCCGGCTCACCCCGTTGGAGTGGGTACAAAGGCGCAGGGCCAGGACCGTCATACAGAAGTCGCTGCCCCAATCCTCGGGGTTGACCCGACCCAAACCCAGGAACTCCTCGCGGGAAAGGCCCAGGCGTTCGCGGTAGGCGCCCAGGTAGGCTTCTACCAGATCGGGGGGGAACCAGTCGTTGCCGGCCGCCACCGGGGTGTGGGTGGTGAAAAGGTTGCCCGCGGCGGTGGCCTCGCGGGCGGTGGCGAAGGACAGCCCCTGTCCATCCATGGCCACGCGGATGCGCTCCAGGGCCTGAAAGGCCGAATGGCCCTCGTTCATGTGGCAGATGGTGGGGCTGATACCCAGCGCCTGCAGGGCGCGCTGGCCGCCGATGCCCAAGAGGATCTCCTGGCGCAGGCGCATCTCCCGATCGCCGCCGTAGAGCAGTGCGGTGATATCGCGGTCTTCGGGGCGGTTTCGTTCGAGGCTGGTGTCCAGCAGGTAGAGGCTGACCCTGCCCACCTGTACCGACCACACCTGGGCCCAGACCGGCCCATGGGGATAGGCCACCTCGACGGTGAGCGGCTCACCCGAGGGGAAGCGTACCGGGCGCACCGGCATCAGGTCGAAATCGCTCTCGGGGTAGTTCTCCAACTGCCAGCCGTCGGGGTTGAGGGCCTGGTGGAAATAACCCTGGCGGTAGAGCAAGCCCACCCCCACCAGGGGCAATCCCAGGTCGCTGGCCGCCTTGAGATGATCGCCGGCGAGCACCCCCAAGCCACCCGAGTAGATGGGCAGGCATTCGGCGAGGCCAAACTCGGCGGAGAAATAGGCGATCTTTAGGTGTTGGTGCGCCGGGTGGCCCTCGAATTGGCGGGGCAGTCCCTGGTAGCGGGCAAACTGGGAGAGGATACTCTTCACCGTCTCCTTGGTCTCGCGGTCCTTGCCCAGGTCCTCTAACTGCTGCTGGCTGAGGGAGGAGAGGAAACGCAGGGGATTGCGGCCCGAGGACATCCAGGCTTCGGGGTCGATCTGGTAAAAGAGCCGGATCAGATCGCGGTTCCAGCTCCACCACAAGTTGTAGGTCAGATCCCAGAGCGGTGCCAGGTCTTCGGGCAGGTCGGGCAGGATGTGGAAAGCGGATAGGGTCTTCATCGGCACAGTATTCACCCGGGCAAAAATACGTAGGGGCAAGGGGAAATGGGAATATAGCCATTGGGAACCAGCCGCGCTATATTATTGCCCTGATATCAACAGCGAGGAGGACCGATGGAGAGCAGAGCGGAAGTTATCCTCAGCGGCTTTGCCGACGAGGGCGCCAAGCCGGTGCGGGAACAGCTGACCATGCTGGCGGCGCTGGGCCTGAGTTACTACAGCGTACGTTTCGTCGACCTGGGCACCGGGGTCAAAAACGCTATGCAGCTCGACAAATCCGAGGTGCGCCAACTGGTGCACCTACACGGCGAGTTCGGGGTGAAGGTCGCCTCCCTGGGTTCACCCATCGGCAAGGTCAAGCTGCTCGACGTCGAGGACGGCAGCCACAACCGCTTCGCGCCTTTTGGCCGCTACCTCAAGGAAGACGTGAGCCGGGCCATCGCCCTGGCGCAGGCACTGGACACCAAACTCATCCGCGGGTTTTCGTTCTACCATCCGCGGGGTTCGAGCCCCGAAACCCACCTCGAACAGGCCGCCGCCAATCTGCGCCGCATCGCCGAGAAGTGTGCGGAGGCGGAGGTGTTCTTCGGGCTGGAGGTCGAGGCCAACCTGGTAGGGCAGAACGGCCGGCTGCTGGCCAGGCTCCAGCGCCTGGTGGACCACCCCCACCTGCTGCTGGTCTTCGATGGGGGCAATCTGTCCAGCCAGAATCTGAAACCGGACCAGACCCATGCCGAGTACCAGGCCATGCGCCAGGGGCTGGGGTGGATGCACATCAAGGACTACCGCATCGACCCGGGTCTCGAATGGAAGGGATTTGTCGACGAGGAGCGGTTGCGGAATTTTGTGCCCGCCGACCAGGGCGACTCGGCCCACGAGGCGATCCTGCGCGATTTCCGCCTGCGGTTGCCGGCGCTGGAACGCCGCCTCAAACGCCTGGGATTGCCAGGGGTGTTTTTGGACCTGGAGCCCCACCTGAAGGGGGGGGGGCAGTTCGGGGGCTACAGCGGCCCAGACGGCTTCGGGGTGGCGCTGCGCAGCCTGATGCGCCTGCTGGACTACGTGGGCATCGGCTACCGGCTCAGGGACTACGGCGACATCGAGCGGCAAAAAAAATAGGGACGCCCCGCTGCGGCAGGGCGTCCCCCCGGGCTCAGACCCCCTGGTCGACCAATTTCTGGTGGGCTTTGCGGAACGCCGCGCTCCGGTCATCCTCGATGACCTCGAGATTGACGCCCCGCTCGAATCCCGGAATACCGCCGCGGTAGAAGGTTGTTTGGTACGCCGGCTCGTTGGTGAACTCCCAGACCCGGCGCAGCTTGCCCCCTGCCGGCCAGCTGATGCGCAGGATGCGTCTGCGGGCCTTGTACAGCGTGGTCGGGGTCGGCTCATTTTCGTCGACCCGGTATTTCTCCAGCGCTTTTTCGTCCACCTCCACCCCCAGGCCAGGGCTATCGGGCACCACCGCGTAGCCGTTGCTGATCTCGATACGGCGCTTGAGCAGGTCGTGTTGCCACAACTCGTGGCAGGTGATGTAGGGCAGGTGGGCGTGCGAGAGCACCGACCCCAGGTGTACGGCATAGGCCGCCGTCAGCCCGGCGCCCACCAGCTGCAGCCAGAAGGTGCGGTTGAAAGCGGCGGCCAGCGCCGCCTGCCGGCGGACCTCGGTGGCACCGCCCCCGATGACGAAACCGTCGCAGCTATGGGCGTGCAGGCAGGGCTCGTTAAAATGCTCGACGATGGGTTTGCGCACCCGCTCGCGCAGGATCCTGGCGGCGGTGACGTCCTGGCCCAGGTAGTAGGGGCTCTCGTACATGCCGACGTTGGGGTGTTCGTCCAGTTGGGTCAGGATGAGTTCGGCCTTGGCCTGGTTGAGCAGGAAGCCGTTGAAGTCCACGTCGAATTTGTAGTCCGGGGTCACCACCTTGCCCACGGTCTGTACCTGGTCGATGATGTCGCGCCAGGGGCGGGCCTTCATCTTGAAGCAGGTGTATCCCCGCTTGATGGATTCGCGCGCCTCGGCGGCCCAATCTGCCGGGGGCATATCGATGTCCCACCAGGACATGGGGGAACGCCGGCGCAGCTTGGTGCCCAGCAGGGCGTGTACCGGCACCCCGGCGATCCTGCCAGCCAGGTCGAGGGCCGCGACCTGGGGGCCGAAGCCGATGCTGTCATCGTGAATGATCTGGAAGGGGTTCTTGCCCACCAGGTGGTCAACTTCGACACGGCCGCCGTGGCAGTCGCCGTAGCCGACCACCCCTTTGTCGGAGGTCAGGCGGTAGACGTAGACCCGCTCGTCGTGGGTGGAGGCCCGCTGCATGGCGCGGGTCACCCGGTCGGCGTAGAAGGGGATGTTGAGGGCAATTCTTTCGGCGCGCGCGATTTTCATGGGTAGGGCTTCTCCTGTGAGAGGCAGCGCGAGGTTTGGTGCAGGGGCGGCAGCACAGCCGCTCCCAGCACATGGCAGAGCACGAACCAAAAATACAGGGCCCGGCAGGTGCCGGCAATGCGAAAGGGGAGGAGATGAACAGCTCGTACGGTGAATTCATGCGGCGGGTCGTGGAGTTGGCCGATATCGGCCACGCCCAGGCGTTGTTGTCCTGGGACCAGGAGACCTTTATGCCGCCCCGCGGGGCAGGGCCGCGGGCCCGCAGCGTGGGCACGCTGGCAGGGTTATACCACGAGAAACTCACCGATCCGGCCCTGGTGGCGCTGGTGGAGGACCTGAGGGGCTGCGCCCTGGAGGGTGACGAGGAGGTCAATTGGCGCTTCGTGGAACGCGACCAGAGGCGGGCGCTCAAAGTGCCGCGCGAACTGGTGGTCGAACTCAGCCAGACCCAGTCCCTGGCGCACGAGGCATGGGTGGCGGCGCGCAAAGACTCGGACTTCCCCCGCTTTAGGCCCTGGTTGGAGAAGATTCTGGGCCTGCAACAGGAGGTGGCTCACCGGGTGGGGTTCGAGGGCAGCATCTACAATGCCTTCCTCGACGAGTACGAGCCCTACGCGCGGGTGGAGACCGTGGCCCCGCTCCTGGAGCAATTGCGGCGGCGGCTGGTGCCCCTGGTGGCGCGGATCGCCGCCACCGGGCGACGGCCGGCAGCCGGTATCCTCGACCAGCAGTTCCCGGTGGACCGCCAGGAGATCTTCGGGCGGCGGGTGCTCGCGGATCTGGGGTTTGATCTGGAGCGGGGCCGGCTGGATACCTCGGTGCACCCCTTCTGCTCGGGTACCTCGCCGCTGGACGTGCGCCTGACCACCCGCTACAGCCCCGGGCAGCTGACCAGCGCCCTCTTTGGGATCATCCACGAGGCGGGCCACGGTCTGTACGAGCAGGGGCTGCCGGACGCCGGCGGCGCCCCGGTGGGCGGCGGGATCTCGCTGGGTATCCACGAGTCGCAATCGCGGATGTGGGAGAACATGATCGGCCGCAGCCGACCCTTCTGGCAACACTATCTGCCGCAGCTCAGGGAACTCTTCCCCGACCAGCTGGGGTCGGTGGGGGTAGATGAATTCTGGGCGGCGATCAACCAGGTCCAACCCTCGCTGATCCGCGTCGAGGCCGACGAGGTGACCTACAACCTGCACATCCTGCTGCGTTTTGAGCTGGAACAGGGCCTGGTGGACGGTTCCATCCGGGTCGCCGACCTGCCCGAGCTCTGGGACGAGCGCATGTCCTCCTATCTCGGGGTCCGACCTCCGGATGCTGCCCGCGGGGTGCTGCAGGACACCCACTGGTCCATCGGCCTGATAGGGTACTTCCCCACCTATAGCCTGGGGAACCTGTATGCCGCCCAGTTTTTCGCCAAGGCGACCCAGGAGTTGCCAGGCCTGATGGAGCAGGTCGCAGCGGGGCAATTCGGGGGGCTGAGGGGTTGGCTCAACCAACACATCCACGCGAAGGGCCGGCGCCTGAAGGCCGACGAACTGGTGCGCCAGGTGACTGGCGCGCCGCTGGGCGTGGAGGCCTTTGTCCTTTACCTCGAGGAAAAATACGGGGGGTTGTACGAGTTGGCCTGAGTCATTCGGTCAGAGTGGCGCTGGCCAGGTCCATGCGGTAGAGGCTCACACCCTCTGCCTCGATTCCCGCATCGCCGTCGTAATCGAGCAGCAGCCATACCTCACCGGCTGAGGGGAGCGCGAACGCCAGTTCATAGGCGTCGGCGCCCAGCACCGGCACCGCTGTCCACCACGGCGCCTGTTTACGCTCGACCAGCGGGCGGATCAGGTCCGGGCGCACGGTGGGGTTCTGGACGGGGTAGTATTCGCTCAGCCAGCGCGTGGCCTGGGTCTCGAGGCTGGGGCCACCGGGCGGGGTGTACTGGTCGGTGTACACCGCCATGTATACCGAAGCGGGTTTGCGTTTAAAAAACGCGCCGAAGGCCATGCCCTCGAGGTGGTAGCGCGCCAGATAGTACCCGCGCGGCAACTGCCCACACCCCACCTTGAGCGTCGAGCGCTGGTCCTGGGTGCTCGCCCCGCCATACCGCCCCATTTCCTCCATTGGTGCCTGGAGGCGGAGGGGCAAAAAGCGGCCGCTGATCTTTTCGAAGGCCAGTGCGCCGGCGCCGGAGAACTCCACGTACGCATAGGCCAGCCCCATCTGGTCGTTAGTGAAGGTCTGTCGGACTTCGCTGGTCGGTGCGGGGCCTTTGGCGATGGGCTGGGTGTGGTAGATCCCCCAATCGGCGACGGCGGGCAGGACCCGGCGCTGGGCAATGGTGAAGTGTCCGGCCACTTGCCCGGCTGGGTGTTCGGCCTGAACGCCGCTCAGGGTGTAGGTGTGCACGCCCGGCTGGATCAGGGGCGCGTAAAAGGACCTGAGGATACCGGCCGGGTCGCCCGGGGCCTGGGCTTCGTACCCGCCCGCCTCAAGCGTTAGCCCCGTGGTTTTCTGGTATTCCGAGGTGATCTGGAAGTCGAAGTACCGCACCCCGCTGGGCATGGCCCCGGATGCGTCGAGCTGGGCCAGGTAAGGAGGGGCACTGCTGCGCAGGTGCGCGGCGTACGCCCCGGTCTGGCCCCAGCCAAAGGGCAGCAGCGCCGCGGCGCCCAGGGCTGCCCAGCGCCAGCGGGGGGTCAGCAGGTGCAGGGCCGCGGCGGCGAGAGCGCCGCTGAAGAGCAACCAGAAACCCAACTGGTCCCAGGGCAGGTCGCCGCTGGTCTGGCTGAAGAAGTGCATATCCAAGGGATAATACTCGTTCAGCAGGCGCACAGGAAGGTGGTGGCCGCCAAAGGCCTCCTCGGGAAGCGCGGCGAGGGTGAGCACGCTGTCGTGGGCCAGGCTCAGGGCGAGCAGCAGTCCGTAGAGCACCGGCAGCCGGCCCCCGTATCGCTGTGTGAACAGCGCCATGCCCAGCAGCAGCACGGGCAAGGCGGTGAGCAGGTAACGGGCGGGCGGGCAGAAGCCAAAGGTCCAGTCCGGGTGCAGGCCGTTGACGCCGGCGGTGGCCAGGTAGAATACCAGTGCCCCCCAGCGCAGCGCTCCGGGCCGGCGGGCCAGGACCAGCAGACCCAGGCCGCTGGCCAGGAATACCGGCGAGGAGTTCAGCAATCCCGAGGTCCGATGCAGCCAATGGCCGGGCAGGGACAGAAGCCAGGTGGAACCCTGCAGCGCTCCTTTCTCCCAGGCATTGCCGGGCAGGAAGGGACCGAATAGATCGCTGCTATAGGAATAGTTGAAGGCGATGAGGCCCAGGGCGCCCGCCCCGGCGATTGGGGCCAGCAGGCGCCAATAGGCGCGTGGGTCTGGGCTGCGCCGCACCTGGAGGTAGAGTCCGGCACCCAGAAAGAGTGCCAGCGGCAGGTACCGCGGGTGCAGGAAAAGCAGCGCCAGCAGCAGTGCCAGGAGTCCAGCCAGGATCTGGGGCTCCCGGGTACCCAGGGCACGGTACCCAGAATCGGGTAGCTGCAAATGGGCCAGGGCCACCAGAAAAACCAGGCTGATCAGCAGCGCCGGGACCTCGGGGTAGAGCTGGTTCGAAAAGATCAGCAGCGGTGTGGTGGTGGCAGCGACCAGCACGCAGGCCAGGGAGACCCAGGGGGCAAAACCGAGGCGGACCAGCCACAGGAAGAGCAGGGTGACCACAGCAGCGCTGAGCAGGGCCATCAACAGGCTTGCGGCCAGCCGGGGGTTTGCCCAAAGGTGCAGGCCTGCCCAATAGGCCGGCAGCACCATCGCGGAAAGGCCGATGGGGTGGACGGAATGGATACGGCCAGGCGGCGAACCCGGGGCCCGGTGGGTCTGGAAATCGATGAGATGGAACTCGCTCGAGGCGGCGGCGCCCAGATTGTTGCTCAAATCCATGTCCCCATCGTGCAACAGGCTCTGGGTGACGCGCAGATAGTGCGCCTCGTCCCCGTGGAGCATGGTTGTCTGACAGAAATACAGGCACCAGCAAGAGTACCCCACCGCGCAGCAGGACAGCAGGCTCCAGGCCATGGTGCGGACCTTCAGGGCGGGCAGCAAAGGGCCTTGGAGATAGATCAGCAGGGCCGCCGCCAGTGCCCAGGTGGCGTGGGGGGGCCAGAGCAATCCCAGATAGGGGAAGGGGGCGGACAGCGGGATCAGCAGCAGGCCCAGACGCAGCAGGAGCAGGGCCCCGGTCAGGAGCGACAGCTGCCTGAGCCGGTTGCAGAGGGCGGCCTGGGCTTCGGCGCTGAGCCTGTTGCGGCGGTGGTGCACAAAGGCCAACACCAGAGCCGCCACCCCTACCAGCCAGGGACCCAGGGGCCACTGGGGGTGCCATTGGGGGTCGGCGACGGCGATCCTGAGCACCTCGAGAGAGGTGCCGATCCGCACGTGTACACAATTGGCCAGCAGCCAGCTGAAAAAGGCCGTGCAGGCGAGGGCCAGTTCGGGAACAAACGGAAGGGGACGGGTCAACGATGCGGGTCTGGGGTTTGCGCGGGCCATGCGATTTTTCCGGGGAAGACTCAATCCCGGCTAGCGATCCTCTTCCTGCGCAATGCGGCTGCCCGTTGCCCGCTGCTGGTACTGGTACTTTCCCTGGTACGGCCGGTCGGCCACCTGGTCCATGCGGGCAAAGACCAGCTGGCAGATGCGGCGGCCCTCCTGCAGGCGGATGGGGAGGCGGTTGGCGTTGTACAGCTCGAGGGTGATGGTGCCCTCGAAACCTGGGTCGACCCAGCCGGCGTTCTGGATGAAGAGCCCGATGCGGCCGATGGAACTGCGGCCTTCAACGAAGGCCGTCAAGTCGTTGGGCAGGCGGATGTACTCCCTGGTGGTGGCCAGCAGGAAGGAGTGCGGGGGAATGACAATCTCGTTCTGGTGAAGCTCCTCGTACTGCATCTCGCTGTCGAGGCGGATGACCTCCAGGGTGTTTTCGTTGACCTTGAGGAAATGATCACTCAGGCGCAGGTCGATGGACGCGGGCTGTATCTGCTCGGGGGTGATGGGCTCGACCAGCAGCTCCCCGCTCTGCAGCATTTTCTTGAGGGTGGTATCGGACAGAATCATCGTGCGGCTCACCTAGGGCATCAATTTCATTTCATATTCACCTAATAACTAGGCAATGTCAAATGAAAATGAAGAGACGCCCATGCTTCCCCCGGGCCAGCGCTGCCAGGGCGGCTCCTATTTCTTCCAGGTTCGCGCCAGGTGTACCAACAGGCGCACGCCGAGACCGACGCTGCCCTTGGTGATATAGGGCCTGGTCTGGGAGGTCCAAGCCGTGCCGGCGATGTCGAGGTGTACCCACGGGTAGTCGGCCGCAAACTCAGCCAGCAGCGCTGCCCCGGTGCTGGCCCCGGCCGGGCGCCCGCCGGAGTTTTTCATATCGGCGTAATCGCTGCGGATCTGCTCGCGGTGTTCCTCCCACAGGGGGAGCGGCCATACCCTTTCGCTGGTGGCCTCCCCGGCCTGGCGCACCTTGGTGGCCAGGTCTTCGCTATTGGTGAACATGCCGCTGGCGTGAGCGCCCAGCGCCACCACGCAGGCGCCGGTGAGGGTGGCCAGGTCGATCACCGCCGCCGGTTTCAGGCGCCGCGCGTAGCCCAGGGCATCGGCGAGGATGAGCCGGCCCTCGGCATCGGTGTTGACGATCTCGATGGTTTTGCCGCTGATGGTCCTGAGGATATCGCCCGGTTTGAAGGCCCGGCCATCGGGCAGGTTTTCGGTGGCCGCGACCAGGCCGACGATATAGCGCGGCACCTTTAAGCTGGCCACTGCCTGCATGGCGCCCAACACCGCTGCGGCCCCGGACATGTCGAATTTCATGTCCTCCATCTTGTCGCCCGGTTTGAGCGAGATACCGCCACTGTCGAAGGTGACCCCCTTGCCGACGAAAACCAAGGGCCGGCCTCCGGCCTTGCGGTTGTGCTCCAAGACGATAAAACGCGGTGCTTGGGCGCTGCCCTGGGCCACGCCGAGCAGGGCGCCCATGCCCAGCTTCTTCATGCCCCGCTCGTCGATGATCTGGCAGCGCAGGGCGTGGCGGCGAGCGATCCGCCGGGCGACTCCTGCCAGGTATGAGGGGGTGGCCACGTTGCCCGGCTGGTTGCCCAGGTCCCGGGCCAGACAGGTAGCGCGGGCGATCTCGGCCCCCTGGCGAAGCCCGCGCCGCAGCGCGGCGAGTCTGCCGGCATCCAACTCGACCACCGCGAGCGTTTTCAGTGCTGTGCGTTCGACCTTGCCGCTGCGGTACTGGTCGAAGCGGTAACACGCCAAGATGCTGGCCTCGGCCAATGCCTGGGCCGCTGTCTCGACCTCCAGGCCCCCGGCGCCGCTGCCGTGCAACACGGTAAAGGCGTCCTCTACACCCAATTCTTGTAGACGCCGCGCCGCAGTGCCTGCGGCCTGGCGGGCAACCTCGACGCCGAACTCCGCTTGTTTCCCGAGGCCAACCACCAACACCCGGCGGACGGCGAAACCTCTGCGGGATTTGCCCGGATAGAGCAGCAGGAGTTCGTTCTTTTTGCCGGTGAAATCTCCGCTTTCGATGGCCTCGCCGATCAGGCCCCCGAGGGCCTCGTCAACCGCTTTGGTGGCCCCGGCCGGCCGGGCGCCCTGGAAGAGGTTGACGACGAGTGCTGAGCCGCGCTGTTTTTGTATTTGACCCTGCTGTACCCTAATATTCATCATCGCGATCCCTTCAGTCTGGAGCTGCGTCTGAAGCCGGCGCAAAGGTACCCCCCCTCCTCAGAGGTGTCAAGAAAACCTATGCAATTGTTTTTGATCCGCCACGGGCAGTCGGCCAACAACGTCATCGAGAGCGCGGCCCCTGGCAGCCCTGCGGCCCAAACGGGCCGCCACCAGGACCCCGAACTCACCGCCAAGGGGGAAAGGCAGGCCCAGTGCGCCGCCGGGTACCTGGCTCGGCAGGGCCATCTCTATCCAGACGAGCGCGAGCCCGGCCAGCCCCCCATCAACCGGCTCTACTGCAGCCCGATGATCAGGGCTCTGCACACGGCGCAGTACCTGGGGCGAGCGCTGGGCCTGCGGCCCCAGGTCTGGGTGGACCTGCACGAGATGGGCGGCATCTATCTGGATCAGGCCGGCGGCAGGGTCGGTTTCCCCGGCCAGACCGCCGCCCAGATCCGCGCCCGCTTTCCCGAGGCCCAACTGCCACCCGAGGTCACCGAGGAGGGTTGGTGGCGCGGGGGATTCGAAGAGGGGCACCGGGCTCAGGGGCGCGCCATCGGGGTGGCCCTGGCCCTGCGCGCCATGGCCGCCGGGAGCGGCCGGGTGGGGCTGGTCTCCCACGGGGATTTCCTCAACGGTCTGCTCAAGGCCCTCGAGGATCGGCTGCCGGGGGGGGCGACCTATTGGGAAAGCCGCAACACCGGCATCACCCGGGTCGACTTCGAAGCCACGGGCCGCACCGTGTTAAAGTACCTCAACCGCGTGGAGCATCTGCCGGACGAGCTGCTCACCCGAGGCTGAGGCGCGGGCGGTTGCGAACACGCGCAGTTTTACTTTAAATCCCCATATATGGACGCCACCCAGCTAGAACAACTCAGGGGTTTTCTCAGGCCCGACCAACTCCTCACCAGCCCGGAGGAGTTGAGTGTGTACGCCTTCGACGGCACGGCGATGCTGCACCAGCTGCCCGAATGTGTGGTGCTGCCCGAGAATGCGCGGCAGGTTTCCAATGTGCTGCGCTGGGCCAACGAGGCCCGGATCCCAGTGGTCACCCGCGGTTCGGGCACCGGGCTGTCGGGGGGGTCGGTGCCGGTCGCCGGGGGGGTGGTGCTCTGCCTGGTACGCCTCAACCGCATCCTCGAAGTGGATACCCGCAACCTGACGATGACCGTCGAGCCTGGGGTGATCACCCAGGCTATCAGCGACGCCGCCACCGCTGCCGGCCTTTTTTATCCGCCGGACCCGGGGTCCATCAAGATCTCGACCATCGGCGGCAATGTGGCCGAGAACTCGGGCGGCCTGCGCGGGCTCAAGTACGGGGTGACCCGGGACTATGTAATGGCCATGGAGGTGGTGCTGGCAGACGGGCGTATCCTCAACACGGGGACCAAATGTGTAAAGGATGTGGCCGGCTTCACCCTCAAGGATCTCTTCATCGGCTCCGAGGGCGCCCTGGGGGTGATCACCCGCATCACCCTGAAGCTCATCCCGCAGCCGGCCGCCAAGCGCACCTTGCTGGCTCTCTACGACCAGATGACGGATGCGGCCGAAACCATCTCGGCCATCATCGAGGACAAGATTATTCCCTGCACCCTCGAATTCCTCGACCGCACCACCATCGGCTGCGTCGAGGGCTACGCCAAGATCGGCCTGCCCACCGATGTCGACGCGGTGCTGCTCATGGAGGTGGACGGCCACCCCGCCCAGGTGGAGGAACAGGCGCTGCGCATCGAGGAACTGGCCCTGGCCCACGGCTCCCGACAGGTGCGCCGCGCGGCGGACCAAGCCGAAGCCCTGCGCCTGGCAACGGCGCGCCGTTCGGCCTTCAGCGCCCTCGCCAGGCTGGCCCCCACAGTCATCCTCGAGGACGTCACCGTGCCGCGCAGCGAACTGGCCAAGATGGTGGCCTACGTGCAGGAGGTGGCGGCGCGTTACCAGTTGCGCATCGGCACCTTTGGGCATATGGGCGACGGCAACCTGCATCCCACCTTCCTCACCGACGAGCGGAACGAGGAGGAGGTCCAGCGGGTCGAGAAGGCCATGCGCGAGGTCTTTGAGTACGCCGTGCAACTGGGCGGCACCATCACCGGCGAACACGGCGTGGGCCTGGCCAAGAAACCCTTTCTGGCCGGCGCACTGGGCCCGGTCGCCCTCGACGTGATGCGGCGGGTGCGCCGGAGTTTCGACCCCAATGGCATCCTCAACCCGGGGAAGATCTTCGATTGAACACCTCTGGTTCCGGAAATTTGCTCAAATCCCTGGACTACTCGGTGATCCAGCAGTGTATGCACTGCGGCATGTGCCTGCCCACCTGCCCAACCTACACCATGACCCTGCAGGAACGCTCCTCACCTCGGGGCCGCATCGCCCTGATCAGGGGGATCGCCGACGGGCGCCTGGAGGCGGGCAAGGCCTTCGCCGAGGAGATGTACTACTGCCTCGGCTGCCTGGCCTGCCAGACGGCGTGTCCGGCGGGGGTGGACTACAGCACCTTGTTCGAACACGCCCGCGCCGAGGTGGAGCGCACCGGGGTGCTGAAGACCTTCAAGCGCTCGGCCATCCGCGCCTATATCCTCCGGCGCCTCTTCACCTCCCAGAAACGGCTGCGGCGCCTGGGACGGCTCATGTACCTGTACCAGCAGAGCGGCATGCAGGCGCTGGTGCGGCGGCTGGGATTGGTGCGCCTGCTGCCCGGATCGCTGGGCGGCCTGGAGCCGCTCACCCCGGTGGCCCAGGCCAAGTCGACGAGCCAGCTCTTCAAGGGTGGGCTAGAAGCGCGCAATCCGGCCCAGCCCCGCTACCGGGTGGGCCTGCTGAGCGGCTGCGTGCAGGACCTGGTCTACTCCCAGATCAACGCCGATACCATCGAGGTGTTGCAGGAGAACGGCTGCGAGGTGGTGCTGCCGGCCAAACAGGAGTGCTGCGGCTCGCTGCACGGGCACAACGGCGAGGTCCAGACCGCCCGAGCCCTGGCCAGGGTGAATATCGACGCCTTTGACCCCGAGCACCTCGACGCCGTGATCACCAATGCCGGCGGCTGCGGCTCGCATATGCTGCACTACGACCACCTGCTGGCGCAGGACCCGGCCTACGCCGAGCGGGCCAAGGTGTGGAGCGGCAAGGTAAAGGACATCCACCAGTTCCTGGTGGAGATCGGTTTCCGCGCCCCCCGGGCCGGTGCTCCCCAGCGCCTCACTTACCACGATTCCTGCCACCTGCGCCACGGGCAGAAGGTGTGGGCCGCCCCGCGCCAGGTGCTGGGCTCCATCCCCGGTCTCGAACTGGTCGAGTTGAAGGAGTCCGACTGGTGTTGCGGCAGCGCGGGGGTCTACAACATCACCCAGCCCGAGGCGGCGATGAAGATGCTCGACCGCAAGATGGGGAATGTGCTGGCTGCCGGCGTCGAGCGGGTGGCCACCGCCAATCCGGGCTGCAGCATCCAACTCGAATACGGCGGCAGGCGCAGTGGGGTGCAGCTCGAGGTGGTACACCCCATCTCCCTGCTGGCCGCCGCGTACCGCGCCGAAAGAGAGGGGAATCGATGAAGGTCTATGGCCTCACCCTGAACCTCAGGGACGATCCTGAGATCATCGAGAAATACAAGCACCATCACCGCCATCCCTGGCCCGAGACCCTGAGTGGTCTCCTGGAGGTGGGCATCGTGGACATGAAGATCTTTCTGCTGGGCAGGCGGATGTTTATGTACATGACCACCCAGGACCAGTTCGATCCGGCCGTGGATTTCCCCCGCTACATCGCCCAGAATCCGCGGGCTGCGGAATGGGATGTGCTCATGCGCACCTTTCAGGAAAAGGTGCCCGAGGCGGAGAAGGGCGAGTGGTGGGCGCTGATGGAAAAGGTATTCGACCTGAAGGAGCATCTCGCCTAGGCGGGTTCTCTTCCCGCCCATGGCGCTTGCCAAACGTGCAAAAAAGGAGGCAGTCATGGACAATTCCAGCGGGCGGGTGGCCGGCAAGGTCGCCCTGGTCACCGGGGCGGCCTCGGGCATCGGGGAGGCCACGGCCATACGCCTGGCGCAGGAGGGCGCCAAGGTCGCGGTGGTGGACCTGGACGCCGAGGGCGGGGAGCAGGTCGCGGCCAGGATCTGTCGGGCCGGAGGGCAGGCCCTGTTTATCAGGGCCGATGTCGGCAAGACGGTGCAGGTGCGGCGGATGATCGAGCGCACGGCCCGGGTCTTTGGGCGCCTCGATATCATCCACAACAACGCCATCTGGTTCCGCAACGGCAAGGCGACGGAACTCGACGAGAAGGACTGGGATCGGACCATGGACGTGGGCCTGAAGACCATCTTCCTCAGCGCCAAGTTCGGGGTGCCGATCATGAACCAGACCGGCGGCGGCGCCATCGTCAACACCGCCTCGGTGCATTCGCTGGTGGGTTTCGCCGAGCACACTGCCTACGACACGGCCAAGGCCGGTATCCTGGGACTGACCCGGGTACTGGCCCTGGATTTTGGCCCCCAGGTGCGGGTCAATGCCGTGCTGCCCGGGGCCATCCTCACCCCGCTGTGGAAGGGGGTTACCCAGAAGGACCGGCGGCGTTTCGCCGAGATGGTGCCCGCCAAACGCCTGGGCAAACCCGAGGACATCGCCTCGGCGGTGCTCTACCTGGCCTCGGACGAGGCGTCCTTCGTCACCGGTACCACCCTGGTGGTAGACGGTGGGCTCCTGGCGCGGACGATGTGATGGGAGGGGGACCCGTGGTCTACAATTTTAACCCCGGCCCGGCGGTGGTGCCGGCGGCAGTCCTGCGCGAGGCGGCCGAGAACCTGGTCGACTACCGGGGGCAGGGCATGTCCATCGTCGAGATGAGCCACCGCGCCGGGCCCTACGAGGCGGTGCACCAGGACGCCATCGACCGCTGCCTGCGCCTCTATGGCCTGGGACCGGAATACGCCGTGCTCCTGCTCCAGGGCGGGGCGTCGTTGCAGTTCGCCATGGTGCCGATGAACCTGCTGCGGGAAGGGCGCTCCGCCGACTATATCAGCACCGGGCACTGGTCGCAGAAGGCGATCGAGGAGGTGCACGTCCTCGGCAAACGCTGCCGGGTGGCGGGCAGCAGTGAGGGGCAGCACTTCGCCTGTATACCCTCCCAGGAGGAACTGGACCTCGACCCCGAGGCCGAATACCTGCACCTGACCACCAACAACACCATCTACGGCACCCAGTTCCAGTCCCTGCCGCGCAGCGGCGGGGTGCCGATCGTCGCCGATATGTCCTCGGACTTGTTCTCCCGGCCAGTGGTGTGGGACGAGATCGGCCTGGCCTACGGCGGGGCGCAGAAAAACGCCGGCATCGCCGGGTTGACGGTGGTGATCATCCGGCGCGACCTGCTCGACCGGGTTGGGGCCGGGCAGGGAGTGCCCACCGTGATGCGGTACCGCACCCACGCCAAGACCAATTCCCTCTACAACACGCCGCCGGTTTTCGCCATCTACCTGTTTGGACTGGTCCTGCGCTGGATCGAGTGCCTGGGCGGCCTCGAGGCGGTTGCCAGCCGCAACCAGTGCAAGGCTGGCCTGCTCTACGCGGCCATCGACGGCTCCGGTGGATTCTATCGGGGACACGCCCGCCCGGACTCGCGTTCGCTGATGAACCTCACCTTTGCGCTGCCGGACAAGGCTGCCGAGGCGCGCTTCTGCGCTGAGGCGGAACAGGCCGGCCTGGTGGGCCTCAGGGGTTACCGTTCGGTGGGAGGGGTTCGGGCGTCACTCTACAACGCCATGGACGAGGCCGGGTGCGAGGTGTTGGCCGGATTTATGCGCGATTTCGCCCGAAGGGGCGCATGAGCGGGGCCGTGGCGGACCTCGGAGACCGGGGTCCAGGGAGCCTGCCGCGCCAGGTCTGGATAACAACCCTCACCCAACAGGGCATCAGCGGCTCCACCCCGGCGGAGGTGGTGGCCAGCGCGGTGCGGAAGATGGAGGGCCTGTCCTCCTTCCGGCCGGACATCGTCTGCCTTCCCGAGACCTTCCACATGGCGGGGCTGGTTGGTCCCCGGCCTTCGGTTGCCGATGCCGCCGAGACCCCGCCGGGGCCGCTGACCCGTCCCTTCATCGACTTTGCCCAGCGGCACAACTGCCACGTGATCTGCCCTATCTACACCCTGGAGGGAGGGCGCTGTTTCAACGCGGCGGTGCTCATCGACCGCCAGGGGCGCATCGCCGGCCAGTACCGCAAGATCCATCCCACCGAGGGCGAGATCGAAGACGGGTTGGCGCCGGGCCCGGCGGATCCCCCGGTTTTTGAGACCGACTTCGGCCGCATCGGCATCCAGATCTGTTTCGACATCAACTGGAGTGCGGGCTGGCGGCGGCTGGCGGAGCAGGGGGCGGAGCTGGTGTTCTGGCCCTCGGCCTTTGCCGGCGGTAGGCTGCTCAATGCCATGGCCTGGATGCACCGCTACTGCGTGGTATCGAGTACCCAGAAGGACGAGGTGAAGATCTGCGACCTCACCGGCGAGGACCTGTGTGCCTCTGGACGCTGGCAGCCCTGGGGGTTGAGCGCACCGCTGAACCTGGAGCGGGCCTTGCTCCACACCTGGCCGTACGTGGGTCGTTTTGCGGAGATCCAGGCCAAGTACGGGCGCCGGCTCCGCATCCATACCCTGCATCAGGAGGAACTCACCCTGATCGAGAGCCTGTCCCCGGAGCTGAGGGTGGGGGAGGTGTTGCGGGAATTTGGGCTCAAGACCCACCGCGAACACATCAGCAACGCCCAGGAGGCGCAGGAGCGCAGCGCGCAGGAGGTGGGTTGATGGACTGGAATATCCGCAGACGTGGCCGCGTCACCTATTACACCAAAAAGACCAACGAGCTTTTCTCCGACCTGGTGGTAGAGGACCTGGATAACGGGGACCTGAAACTCTACTTCGTCGGTATGACCGGGGCGTTGGCGGCGACCAGCGAGTTGCAGCTCGCCGAGGTCGCGCGTATGGACCCCGCCCGCGAGATCCCCCGGGTCTTCGATACCTGGGAGCGGTACGTGCGCGAGGCCGGGGTCTGCCAGTCCCTGGCGGACCTGGACTTCCTCGAGGTCCACGCCTTTGGCGCCGCGCCAAAGGCCCCCAACCCGGTGGCGGACCCAGAGGGGTTCCTCGCCGAGAAGAAACGCATCCGGCAGGCCTATTCCCGGGCCTATGCGGAGTACTGGAGAACCAAAATGCCCGCCAACGGCCTGCCCGTGCGTTTCACCGTGTACCTAGAAGAACTGCCCGACGCGGAAGCCAGTTACGAATTTGGGGCCACGGCGCTGTGCCAGAAAAAGCGCTGAGCGGGGTCGCAGAACTCAAGACCTTGCCGGCCAATGCACCGGCGGGGTTTCCTTTTTGGGGCACGGGCGTGACGAGGGTGTGCAAAGAGGCGGCGGCCCTCTTGCTCCTCGGGTTGTTGGCAGGGACAACGGTCTTCGCCTCGGAGACCTACTACCGCAAAGATCTACAGTACTTCAAGCCACCCCTCGCCGATGTGCGAGGTCCCCATACCTACACGCGGCTCTATTCCCACCGGCCTGTGGCTTTCACCAGCAACCCAAAGCGGGACCACCGGTTCTGGGATGTAGGGTTCGGCGGGCATTTTGCCTGGTGGGGGTACCGCCCCAAGGACTCGACGCCGCGAAACAGGATGGAGACCAAAGGTGTCGAGGTTTTCTGGGAATCCTCGGCCCACGCCTTGCTGGATTTCGGCGCCCATTCCAACGCCCTCATCAACGCCGATTACCGGATTGGCTTGGGAGTGGCCGGCAGGAGTTTGCCGTGGAACTGGAAAGGACCGCGGTTTTCGTGGCGGCTCAAGGTTTTCCACGAGAGTTCTCATCTGGGGGATGAGTTTGTGCTGGACGCCCTGAAGCGCGATGGGCTGCTGGCGGCAGGGGTGGTGGGGGAAGGTGGTTCCGGGGGTGAGGTGCAGACTTTTCAGCGCTACAATGTGGGTTATGAAGCCCTCGAACTCAGCGCTAGCGTGGATGGATACACACGGGACTATTGGCGCTGGTACTGGGTAGGTCGGCTCCTCAATCACGGGGCGTACGAGGCCGAGCCGCTCAACTACCGGGAGGAGGCGCTCAACGCGCCGATGAGGGCCAATAAATGGGAGGTCCAGACCGGCGCGGAGTTCTTCGGCAGGCTGGATGCTCCCTACGCAAGGTGGCGCAGCCCAAACTGGTGGATTGGGTCACTCAACGCGGTGGTCCGCCGCCTCGGCATCCTGAACTACCTCCTCCCGTCCCTTGAAGAGGCGCAGTACTGGCTGGTGGCCGAGGAAGTGTACCTCCGATCGGAGTATACCACCCACAGCCCGAAGCAGGCCTTGGCCAATAACCTGCTCGCCGGTCTGGCCTGGGGGGATTACTTCGCCGCAGACGAAGGGGTCTCGGCCTTTGCCCTGTTGCTCAACCATTACCGGGGGCCAAACCCACACGGGCAGTTCCGCAGCGAAGCACTCAGGTACTGGGGCCTGGAATTCAGGGTGCGGATCTAGGGGTAAAACACATCCAGGTGCCTGGGGCCGGCAGCTCTATCCGGGTGTCCGGGGCCAGGACGCGTTCCAGGCGGCGGACCAAGCGCTGCAGGTCCAGCCGCGGCACCCGGCGCAGTTGCAGGGGGTCCTCGGGCAAGGGGCTGAAAAAATCCTCCCAGTGCGCCAGGACGACCGTGCGGGGGTTCAGGTGCTGCGCGATACCCTCAGGGTAGTTCTCCACCTGCTCGTACCCAGAGGCGCAGAGGATGGCCACGTCCACGCGCTGCTGGTCTGCCGCCTGGTCGAAGGCGGGGGGGAAGCCGGCGGGTGGGGTGCTGGCGGCGTCCTGGTAGTAGAGGCGAAACTCGACCTGGCCTTCAGGTCCGAGGAAATCGACGAGGTAGGAGAGGGTCTGGCCTTCCCGCCAGCCGCTGGCGCGGGTGGGAGGGGCGCTCAGTTCCCTGTCGTAGTGCCCCGAGAAGAATTTCCATCCCCCAAAGTGCGGAGCGTGCGCGGATTCGAGTGCCATGAAGCGGATCCGGCCGCCGTTCGTCCATTGCCATTGCCCGGGCTGGCGGGAGGTGCCGGCCTGGTCTTCCACGGAAACCAGCCGCTGGGGATCGAGGGCCTCGGCCAGCGTGTTGACGGCAGTCTGGCTGCCGAAGATCCGGGCCTTGGGCGCGTAGCGGGTGGCCAGATAGGGCAGGTCCATCAGATGGTCGTAGTGGGCATGGCCCACCAGGATGGCCTCCACTGCTGCTAGGGTGTCGTGGAGCGGCTGGAGTGCCCGGTCGATTTGCTCCGGATCGGCGCTGATCCGGCCGACGAGGACCCGCCAAAGCGAGGGGTTGGAGAAAAAAGGGGCAGTCAGCAGCACGGCTTCCTGGCTGCGGATCAGAAAACCGCCGGCCCCCAGGTATCTGAGCTGAAACGCCGCCGAACACTCCCCCGATCCAAAGTCCACGGGTAGACCCCGTATCGAGCCGCTGCAGGCGCAGAGCAGAACCAGCGCCACGAATCGCATCCTCGCCATTTCTCCCTCCACTGAAGCAAAGCTCCTCAAATCTACGCTTTTCTGCGCGGACTGCCTGTCTTGCGCAGTGTCGCGCAAATAGAAGCAAGCTCGTGCGAAAAAAAGACTGCCAGGACCGACGGGCAGCGGCTGCGAGCAAATCTACAAGAAAAATAAAAACAATACTTAAGGACACTAGTCCCCGGGAGAGGTCAGAACGGCACGCTCCTTGCGATAGGCTGGCAGGGCAACAAACCCAAGCCACCCAAACCAGGAGGAACACCCATGTGGAACACAAAACCCACGGCGATCTTGGCGGCACTCGCCCTGCTCTGTGCCTGCGGCGGCCCGCAGCGCCTCAGCCTTGCCCCCCGCCCCAATCAGGAGGTGGTGGAGGGTATCCCCCAGTGGCTGCTCAAACCCCCTGCTGACCCGGAGCACCTCTACGCGGCGGCGTCGGGCACCTCGCGGGATCTCCAGGTGGCCATGCAGAAGGCCCGCACCAGTGCCCAGGCCGACCTGGCCCAGCAGTTGAACAATCGCTTGGCCAATCTGACCAAGCAGTTCCAGGAAGAGACGGGTATGGCGGAGGACTCGGCGCTGCTGAGCCAGTTCTCCTCGGCCACTAAGGCCGTGACCCAGCAATCCCTGGAAGGGGCGCGGGTGGATCAGCAGCAGCTGGCGCCCGAGAAAGAGGTGTACCGGGCCTATGTGTTGATGTGCCTGCCGCTGGGCCAGGCCAACCAGTTGCTGATGGCCAAACTGAAGGCCAACCAGGAACTCTACACCCGCTTCCGCGCCACCCAGGCCTTTGACGAGCTGGACCGGGAACTCAAAAGCGGCGCAGCAGCAGAGGGGAAATAGGGGATGGCACGCGCCCTGTTCGGGTTCCTGATCGCGGCGGCGTGCGCCGGGGCCACACCGGCCCAGGGGCCGCCTGCGTGGGTGCTGCGCCGGCCGGAGGCGGCGGGATATTTCGTTGGCATCGGCATCGCCCGCACCGCAGGCGATCTGCCAGCTGCGAGAAAGGCCGCCACCCAACAGGCACTCGAGGACATCGCCCTCCAGGTGGAGGCCAGGGTTTTCGCCCAGTCCCGCCTGAGGGTCGAGGAGGGAGGTGAAGGCATGAAACAGGAGTACCGCAGCGAGATTCACACCCAGACTGCAGAGGAGTTGGCCGGGGTCGAGATCGCCGGCACCTACGAGGACCGCGAGCACTCCTGGGTCTATGCGCGGCTCTCGGTGGAGGAGTTCCAACGGCACCGCCAGGAGCGCAGCGCAGCGGCGCGGCGCGGGGCCTTTGCCCTCTTCACCCAGGCCCAGGCAGAGGGCCCGGCCGGGGCCCTGGCGCTCTACCTCAGGGCTCTGGCGCCGCTGCAGCAGGGTGCCGGCGATCCCTTACACGTCGAATACCAAGGGGTTTCGCTGGCCCTGGCCACGGAAATCCCCCTGCGTATACAGCACTTGCTTTCCGCGATGCGCCTAGAGCTTGTCCCGGCCGCGATCAGGGTCAAACAGCGGGCCGCGCTGGACCAGGGCCTGCAGGTCCGGGCCTATTTCGGCGGCGGGGAAGGCAGGCCGGTGCCGGCAGTGGGCCTGCCCCTGCGCTGGCGCTTCACCCGGGGTGAGGGGGACCTGACTGCCAGCACCTGGACCGGGCCGGACGGGGTGGCCCGTTCCAGACTGCGCCAGGTCCGTGCTGCGGGCCGGACCCAGACCATCGAGGTGCGCCCCTACCTGGCTGCACTGCTGGGCCCGGACCTGGGCCCAACCCTGGAACCCTTGGTGGAGGGGTTCTCGCCCCCGGCAGCCTGTATCGAGGTACAGGTGGTGCCGCAGGCGATCTGCGTTTCCAGTGAGGAATGGAATCTCGGCGAACCGCTCCACTTCCTGGGCCCGCTGCTCAAAGGCTGGCTGGAGCGGGGTGGAGAGGCGCTCGTCGACCATCCGGAGGGGGCAGATCTGCTGCTGGCCCTCAGCGCCCGGACCCGGAAGGGCACCCAGACCCCAGGTGTCTGCTTCGCCTATCTCGACCTCGAGATCAGGGCCAGGGACCGGGCCACCGGGCAGGAGATCTACACCTTCGGGCTGCGCGACATCAAAGGAGCGGGCCCGGACGGTGAACAGGCGGGGCTGCGCGCCTATGCCAGGGCCAGCAGACAACTGGAGGCACAGCTCCTCGGCGAACTGGTAGCAGGGCTGAACAGGTAAGAGGAGGGAGAGAGATGAACAGGAGCCAGCACCACAAACCCACGAGCAATCACCGCACCTACAGGAGGGATTTGGCCATGACCAGGAAGATCGTCACCGCGCTATGTGTATTGAGTGCAGTCCTCAGCAGTGGGGCCGGCAACGCCCGCGCCCAGGAGCACGAAAGGGAGACCATCGCCGCACCCCCGCCCATCGAACCGTCCTATCTATTCACCATTCCCGCGGGCCGGGTGGTCCGCTCCCTCGACCTGGACGGAGCGGCCTCGGGGATTTTTCTCGGCGAGGGTGGGGGCAAACCAGTGGGGACCTCGGCCACCCTGGGGCTGGGCGATATCGCCGAGGTGGAGATCGGGGCCATGGAGATGGTCAGCAGCCTCGGAGGGGCCAAACGCACCCACAGCGTGCCGGCCGGGGGTCTGCGGGTCTATCTGCCGGGGTGGAAGTACTGGCACGGGTTGTCCGCTTCCTTTCGCCGTTCCGGCACCCACGAGGAGCGAGTTGACGGGGTGTGGTACGCGGAGAAGGTGGGCAACTTCTCGGTGATGGCGACCCTGGCCAACTACCTCACCGCTGAGGCCGGCAGCGAGATTGGCGGTGGCTGGCAGGGCATCAAGGCCAAGACCCACCTGGGCCTGATCTTCGTGGACCCGCGCCTCACCTCCAGCACCAAGGAGGGGCATGGGTTCTGGCGGCCCTTCGGCGGGTTCGAGTTGTGGCGGAAGGACTCGCGGGCCCGGATCATGGGGGAACTCGCCTGGAACGCCGACTTCCAGCCGGGCGGCGGCATCGAGGAGATCTGGATGGCCACCGGCGGAGTGCGGTTTTTCTTCAGCAAACACGTGACCGCCGACATCGGGGTCAAACACCAGAGCAACCAGCAGGGCCTCTCCGACTCGGTGATGCAGTTCAAGTTGCGGATGGCGTTGCCCACCCATCTGCTGCGCGAGCGGATCGTCGGCAATTGACCGCCCCGGTGTGGGGAGGAGCCCCAAGGCCTGTGGGTTCCTCCCCGCCGCTCCACCCACCCATTGGACGAGGGAGTGCGCAGTCATGAAGACGATCGCGGCAAGATTGGCCCTGGGTCTGGTCCTCTTCGCCACCCCCCTGCGAGCAGCCGATTGCAGGGTTGCCGTGGTGTTCGAGCAGCAGGGCCCGGAGCACTTCCCAGATCTGAAGGGTGCGCTGCTGGGCGCCCTGCGCCAGGAATCGGGGCTGAACCTGGTGGAGGCACCGCAAGTAGAGGGCCCCCTGGCGTTGGACCGGGCTGCGGAGCTGGGGAAAGGGGTGGGCGCCGAGGTGGTGGCCTTGAGCAACCTCAAGGTGGAGAGCTACCGGCTGACGGCCAGGTTGATCGAGGTGCAGAGCGGGATGGTGCTGGCCGCGCCGAGTGCGGCCGGGGACAGGGGGGAGGTTTTCGACCTGGTGGATGCCTTGAGCAGGAGGCTGGCGGACAACCTGCAGAGCGGCGGCGGCAAGCCCCATCGCCTGGCGATCCTGCATTTCGCCAACCTCGCCGCCGCCGAATACGCGCCCTTTGTGCGCGGGCTGCCGGATATGCTGGCCACCAACCTGGGGCCGGCGAGGGACCTGAGTCTGGTCGCCCGGGCAGAGGCCGAGGGCGCTCTGGCCCACTTCTCCCTCGATCCGGGACCAGGCTTTGCAGCGGAGGATGCCGCCGAGGTGGGCGCCTGGTTGGGCGCCGACTGGGTGGTGGTGGGGGACTTCACCGAGGTGCTTAGGGCGAGAGCCAGGTTGGTGGAGGTGAGGTCCGGCAGACTGCTGGCAGAGCAGAGCTGCGAGGGCGGCAGGGCCGAGATGGAGGATCAGTTGGCGGAGCTGGCCAGGGGTATGGCGCGCCACCTGGGCACCTTCCGCGACGCGCTGCGCAAGGTGGCGGTGCTCTACTTCGAGAACCACGCCCCGGCCGAATACGAGGGTTTTGTGCGCGGGCTCTCGGACATGCTGATGACCAATCTGGGGCAGGCGGAGGGCCTGGTGGTGATCGAGCGGGTGCAGATCGAAAGGGCGCTGCAGAACTTTGCTCTCGAGCTGAGCGGACCCATCGACAACGAGAAGGCGGTGGAGATCGGCCAGTGGCTGGGGGCGGACGCGGTGGTGCTGGGCGGCTTTACCCACTTCGGGGAAATGTTCCGCATCGATGCCAGGCTGATCAGCGCCAGCACCGGAGAACTGCTGGTGGCACAAAACGTCCGCGGCGCCGAAGCGGAGATGATGGCCCTGGTGGACCAACTGGGCAGCGGGCTGGTGGCCAGCCTGGCCGAGAAGGAGACCCAGGTCAAAGGTGGAAACGGGGAGTTGCAGGTGCGCTTCATGATCGCCAGGACCGAGATGGGCGAACGCGCTCTCTACCGGCACCTGTGCAAGCTCTACGTGGACGGCAAGTTCCTCGGCACCAGCGCCGAGGTGAAGGGACCCGAGCGCTGGGAGACCCTTTTCACCAGGAAGTTGCGCGCGGGGAAACACGAGGTCCGGGTGGTACACGGCTACGTGAAGCAAGGGGAGTGGGACGGCGAGATGCCCCTGCAACCCCGGGTTTTCGAGGTGGTCATCGAGCCAGGCCAGAGCGCCGCCATCCAATACAGCTTCGAGGTGGGATGGTTCAGCGACCAGTACCGCTACCAGCACCCCTGGCGCGGTATGCCCAGGTAAAGGCGCTGTCTTGACCGAGGGCGGTGGCTCGCCGAGGTTATGGCGGGTGTACTGTTGGGGCGGGCAGCTAGCCCGCTACAGCAGGCCCACAGCAGAAGGAGATGCCCGATGCGACATTACGAGTGCCTGGCGTTGGCCGGACTGCTCGCCGCCGGCAGCGCCCTGGCCCAGGACGAGCGCCCCAAGTTCTCGGTGCCCGAACCCAAGGCCGCCGAACGCCGCACCGCGCCAATCCTCATGCTCACCGAACTGCAGTACCAACTCACCAGCCAGGAGGACCGCTTTCCTACGGCAATCCCCGAGTTGGTGCGTTTTTTCAAAGGGGTGGGTGCGAGCAAACGCCTGGAAACCGAGCTGAGCACCAACCAGTTGTCCGCCGACAATGCCCGGCTCACGCAAGCAGCCTTGGTTTATATGACCGGGAATCAGGCGCAATTCCAGTGGGGTGACCCCGAAAAGAAGGGGCTGGGCGAGTACCTGCGTGGGGGCGGTCTGCTCTACGCCGAGGACATACGGGCCAGCGGTGCGGGCGGCAACTTGGCCGGTCTGGACGCCGGGGTGGAGGGCACACCCTTTGACCGTCAGTTCAAAGCCCTGATGCGCGATCCCCTGGTCCTGGGCGAGCAGGGGGGACGATGGGACAAGGTCGGCAAAGGCCATCCCCTGTTTTCGGCCTGTTTCGATTTTCCGGACGGGCCGCCCAGGGGGGGAGCACCCGCGGGCAATGTGGCCGAGCTGGAGATGCTGGTCCTGAGGGGCCGGGTGGCGGTGATCTTCAGCGACCTCAATATCAGCTGGTACTGGGGGGACTCGTCGGCAGAATCGCGGGAGCGCGGGCTCCAGTTTGGCGCCAACCTGATCGTCTTTGCCATGGCCCAACGCGCCGGCGGCCCTGCAACCCGCCCTGGAAGCCCTTGAGCCTTGGCGGCTGGGGGCGCAGCAGCTATCTTGGGGAGCCGAATCTTACCGAGGATGAGAGATGAGACTTGAGGGAAGGGTGGCCCTGGTGACCGGTGGATCCGGGGGCATCGGCCAGGCCATCTGCAGGGCGCTGGCCGCCGAAGGTGCCCCGATCGCGCTGCACTACCACCGGGGCGATGGCGCCGCACAGGCCGCGGTAGAGCAGTTGCGGGGGGCGGGGCACCGCGCCGAGAGTTACCGGGCCGATGTGGCCGACCCAGAGGCAGCCCAGGGCCTGGCGGCGCGGGTAGCGGCGGATTTCGGCCGGTTGGAGATCCTGATCAACAACGCCGGCATCACCATCGGCGGCAAGTCGGTGCTGGAAACCGCGGTGGAGGAGTGGCGCCAGGTGATGGCGGTGAATCTGGACAGCGCCTTCTATCTCACCCGGGCGGTTTTGCCCCAGATGCAGCAACAGGGTTTTGGCCGCATCGTCAACATCTCCTCCAACGTGATCAATACCCTGCCGGGGGGCAGCGCGGCGTACGGGGCCTCCAAAACAGCCCTGGTGGCCCTGACCAAGGTGCTGTCCAAGGAGGTGGCCCGCGACAATATCCGCGTCAATGCCGTGGCGCCTGGCATGATCGACGCGGGCATGGGGCAGGGGGCCCTGGCCCGGCGTTCACCGGAGCTGGCCCGCCGCTTCCTCGACACCATTCCGCAGGGCCGGCCCGGCAGCGCGGAAGAGGTGGCAGCCGCGGTGGTCTACCTGTGTACGGAGGAAGCCAGTTACATCACTGGGCAGTGTTTGAACGTCAATGGGGGGGACCGCGCCGAGTCCTATCAGTAAAAAAACAGCTTCAGGCCGATCTGGCCAAAGAGCCAGGTGAGGGCGAAAAGCAGGAGGAAGGGGGCTGCGAACTTGGAGCGCGACATGGTATATGTCCCCTGTAAACCGGCATTTTATGCCTGCCCCGCTGCGCGGTGGCGGCAGTTTGTGCCGAAGTTTGGGTGAATGGCGACGGCCACAAGGGATTGTGCAAACTCCGTACCAGGAGGCCTACCCATAGATGAGACAACTCCTCTGCTGCTTGATGCTCTGGCCGGCGGCGCTGTGGGCTCAGCCCGATACGGTGGGGGTGCGGCAGCGCCTGGAGAAACTACTGCTGGAGAACGCCCTGCCCTTCTGGTACCCGGGTACGCTCGACCGCGAACAGGGCGGCTACGCCCTCAACCACGATACGGAGGGCAACTGGCGGGGGCCGGGGGCGAAGGCCCTGGTCACTCAGGCCCGCACCGTGTGGTTCTTCTCCCGGCTGTACAACTCGCCCTACGGCAAACCCGAACACCTCGACGCGGCCCGCCACGGTTTCGCTTTCCTGCGGGATCACCTATGGGATGCCGAGTACGGCGGGTTTTACTGGGAAGTCGATGCGGCCGGCAATGAGGCCACCCGCCCGAACAAGCACCTATACGCACAGGGATTCGGGCTTTACGCCCTGGCCGAGTACATACGCGCCAGCCAGGACCCGGAAGCCCGGCAACTGGCTGGTGAGTTATTTAATCTGCTCGAAACGCGGGCCCACGACGGGGAGTACGGGGGCTATCGGGAGTTTTTTGGACGCGAGTGGGGTCCGGCGGGTTCCCGCTCCTATTTGGGCGGGCCGCCCGACCAGAAGTTGATGAATACCCATCTGCACCTGATGGAGCCCTTCACCACCTACTACCAGGTCCAGCCAGACAGCCTGATCCGGGAGCGTTTGCTGGAGTTGATCAACATCCAGAGCAATGCCGTGGTGCGCAAAAACCTGGGCCTGTGTACGGACCGCCACGCGCGAGACTGGACCCCGCTTCGGGGGCCCTGGTTCGACCGGGTCTCCTACGGGCACGACATCGAAAACGTCTGGTTGCTCATTGAGGCAGTGGGGGCCGCCGGCCTGGCACAGGGACCTTTCACCGACCTGTACCACACGCTATTCGCCACGTCCCTCCAGTACGGATACGACACCGAACAGGGCGGGTTCTATGACAGCGGCCCCTTCGGCGGTCCGGCCGACCGCCGGGCCAAGGTGTGGTGGGTGCAGGCCGAGGGCCTGGTCGCCGCCCTCTACCTGTACCAACTGGGCGGCGAGGAGCGGTACTGGCAGGTTTTTGCGCAGACTCTGGACTGGATCGAGAAACACCAGGTGGATTGGCAACACGGCGATTGGCACGCCACCATCAGCGAGGACGGGCAGCCCGAGGGGGACAAGGCCGGGCCGTGGAAGGGTCCGTACCACAACGGCCGGGCGCTCTTGGAATGCCTGCGCTTACTCGAAGACCTCAAGGGAGGAGGGCAATGAAAACCGAGGTGCGCTGGGAGCGGATGTTCCCCGATCAGCTGGAACAGGCCTTCGCCGCCTGCCCGGCGGTGTATTTTGCCTATGGGCTGTGTGAGCCCCACGGACCCCAGAGCGCCCTGGGCCTGGACGCCCTCAAGGCCCACGCCATCCTGGTGCGGGTGGCCGAGGAACACGGCGGGATTGTCGCGCCCCCCGATTACTGGCATGTACACGAACTGGGCGGGTACGCGGTGTGGGCAGCGGAAAACGTGGGTGAGGGGCGGCCCTGGATGACGGCGGTGCCCCCCTGGGTGCATTTTAAAAACGTCTGTTACCATTTGCGCGCCGCCGAGGTGCTCGGTTTCCGGGCCGCGCTGTTGTTGACCGGGCATTACGGACCCAACTGGAAGGATCTGCAGACCCTCTGCGCCCTGATCCAGCCCTACCTGCGGATGCGGGTCTACGGGTTGCCCGACTTTGAGGCGAACAAACCCGGATTTCCCGGAGACGGGGCCAGCGGCGACCACGCCGGCAAGGTCGAGACCTCGCTGCTGTGGGCCCTGGAACCCGCCTGTGTCGACTACAGCCGTATCCCGGCCCAGCCCCAACTGCCGCTTTTCGCCATGGGCGCCAACGCCGCCGAGGCCAAGCGCCTGATCGGGGAGCGCATGGTGGCCGACGAGGTGGCCTGGCTGGCCAAAAAGAAGGAGGAGTTATTGGCGGACTGGGATCCGGAGGCGCCCTCGCGCCTGCGCACCTACGACCAGGTCGAGGAGTTCTGGGCCGACCAGGTAAAGCCGCGCCTGAACGAATTCGAGTCGATGAAACAGTTCAGGCCCGACCAGCCAGGCCCGCCGGAGGGTTCGCGCTGGCGCGAGAACTGGCGGGTGGGCCGGTGGGGGTAATGCTCAATCGGGCAGCGAGCTGTAGACCTTTTTCATGGCGGCCATCTTGCCCGGGTCGGCGGCCACGCTGCCCAGGGTGAACATCATCACCCCGCTGCTCTTGCCGGCCAGGCCGTACTCGAGCACCCGGCCAAACTCCTCTGGGGAGATGCGGGGTTCGTCATAGGCCTGCACGATTGGCCAGAGGCGGGGGTACTGGCCGGGCTGGGTTTGGATGGGATAACGCTGGCCGAAGTACTCGACGTATTCGCGCACATACTCGGGGGCCTTGCCCGAACGTCCGTGGTAGACCATGGGCGAAAACACGTCGACGTAGGGGAGCAAGGCATTGAAGTCCAGCCCGAGGCAGCGGCGGCGCACCCCGCCCAGGTCCTCGTCCTTCCAGGCCACCTGGTAATTGCCCACCAGTGCCCGGGGCTGGTGCTCCTTGACGACCTGGCGGATCTCGCGGGCCCAGTCGGCGATCACCGACACGCGCCAATCCTCCCACTGGCGGGCCGCGTTCATAAAGATCCACTGTGATTTTTCGGGCACCGTGGCCCCCTGCACCGCCAGCCCGGACCACCGCTCAAAGGCCTTCAGGCAAGGGTCGTTGAAGCAGGTCTTGACGAAGATCGGGTACGGGTCCTCGAACTGGGCGTGCCAGTGCAGGTAGTCCATCCACACCCCGTCCACCTGGGTGTGGGTCAACAAATCGCGCAGCGCCTGGAGGCGATAGGCCCGGAACCCCGGGTCGGTGGGGCAGGCGCCGAGAAACCAGGTGGCCTTGGGCACAGGAAGGCCGTCGGCGCCGATGGGATGGGCTTCGGGGTGTTTGTAGACATAATCCCCGTATTCGCCGTTGAGGGTGGCGAACTCGGCAAAGACCAGGCACCCTTCGGCGCGGGCGCGGGCGACGGTGCTTTCGTCGAGGCCGCCGCTGTGTACGAAGATGGCGTTGATGCCGTATTCGTCGAGCCGGGCTCCGGTATTCCAGAACTCCTGCGGGTGGGCATAGGTGCCGCGGATCAAGGCGGGTATCTCCTCCTGGGCAAGGGCCGGCAGCGCGGCGATCAGGGCCAGCAGCAGTCTCATTCGGCGTCCACCATGTCCTGCAGGTCGCGCCGGTCTATCCAGGTGCCTTCACACACGTAGTGGGTGGCAAAGGCCAGGCGAGGCCGGTCCGCAGAGGGGTTGGCAAAGGACCCGTGGATGGTCATGCTGGTGAAAAAAACCCCGGCGCCGGCGGGGACGGACAGGTACTCGATGCGGCGGGGATCGAGGTCGCTGATCTCAAAGGAGACCAGGTGTTCCTTCCACTCCCGGCCGTCGGGCCCGCGCATCTGGTAGTCGGTCTCCCAGGAGGCGTGCTGGCGGGCGTCCTGGGCTTTGTGGGCTGGGTGCAGGCCTTCGTGGTTGCTGCCTGGCACCACACAGAGCCCGCCGTTGTTGCGGTCGGTGTCGCTAAAGGCCACCCAGCAGGCCATCAGGGTGTTTGGGGTGTTGCGGATATACATAAAATCCTGGTGCAGGGCGATACCCGTGCCTCCCTGGGGGGCCTTGGCCATGTACATGCTCTGGGCGATCTGGGGCTTGCCGCCGATGAGCTGGCGGACGATGGGCACGATGCGCGGGTGTTTGGCGACATGGGCCCACTGCGGGTCGACGCGGTGGTTCTGCAGGCCGCGCGGACCGGGTGGGCTGTTCCGCTCGTGCTCGCTGAAGGCCGCTAGCTCCGCGGGGGTGAGCAGTTCGGGCACCACCAGGTACCCCTCGTGTCTGAACTGGTCAACCTGGGCCTGGCTCAAAGGTCCGCCGCTCATCGAATCTCTCCTGGTTTGGGCTGGTCTGGGCACCAAGATACACCGGCTCTAAATCGCAAACAAGGCCGCTGGCCGCCAGAAAGGGACAAAAGTCCATGTTGTGTTTCACCTCCCAGGAACTCACCGAAGCGGGAACTAGTCTCTTTGCGGGGGCGGGGGCCGGGGCCGGCGATGCCCGGCTGGTAGCCACCCTGCTGGTCGAGGCCAACCGCACGGGCCACGATTCCCACGGCATCATCCGCATCCCGCAGTACCTGGCCGAGATCGAGAGCGGGCTGCTGGACCCTGGCGCCGCACCGCGGGTGGAGGCGGAAACCCAGGTCACTGCGGTGGTCGAGGGCCACCGCTGCTTTGGGCAGGTGGCGGCGGCACACATGGCTGCCGTAGGCTTGGCCAAGGCCAAACAGAGCGGGGTGGGCGGGGTGACGCTCAAAGGCGCCAACCACATCGGGCGGTTGGGCAGCTATGTCGAGGGCCTGGCCCGGCAAGGAGCCATCGGCATACTCTTCGTCAACACCCATGGCAACACCGGCTGTGTGGCGCCCTGGGGGGGACGCGAATCGCGGCTGGGCACCAATCCAGTGGCCATCGGGGTGCCCAGGGCGGGTGGGGAGCCGCTGGTTCTCGACATGACCACCAGTATGGTGGCCGAGGGCAAGGTGCGCGTGCTGCGCAACCGTGGCGACCAGGTTCCGGAGGGCTGGCTCCTCGACCACGCGGGTGTGCCGACCACCGATCCTCAGACTCTCTATCAGGAACCGCGGGGCAGTATCCGGCCCTTTGGCGGCCACAAGGGCTACGGCTTGGGCGTGGTGGTGGATCTGCTGGCCGGCGCCCTGACCGGCGACGGCTGCACCGGCAACCTAGATGCGCCCTTTGGCAACGGTGCCTTTCTACTGGTGCTCGACGCGGCCCAATTTCTTGCTCTCGACGAGTTCCACGGGGAGGTGGAGGAGTTGAGCGCCTCCCTGAAGTCCTCACCCCTGCTGGCGGGGTTTGCCGAGATCCTGCTGCCCGGCGAGGTCGAGGCCAGGCAGCGATCCAAGCGCGATGAGGAGGGCATCCTGGTGGAGGAGGAGACCTGGAAGCAGATCGGGTCCTGGGCCGAAAAACTGGGGGTGAGGTTGGGATGAAAGCCCCCACGGCGCTGCGGGTGTTGGAGCAGGGCGTGGCAGCAGGGCTGCACCCCGGGTTCCAGGTCTATGTATCGCTGCGCGGCCAGGTGGTGCTCGACACGGCGCTGGGGGAGGCCCGGCCCGGAACACCTTTGGGCGTACACCACCTCCTGGTCTGGCTCTCGGCGACCAAACCCATCGTCGCGCTGGCGCTGGGCCGCTATTGGCAGCAGGGCCAGGTGGACCTGCTGGCCCCGGTGGCGCGTTATCTGCCCGCATTCGGCCAGGCCGGCAAAGAAACCGTGACGGTGTGGCAGGTGCTGACCCACACCGGCGGGTTTCGCTCGCGGGTGGACCTCGACTGGCAGGACCTTCCCTGGGAGGAGCTGGTCGCCCAGGTCTGCGCCGCACCCCTGGAGCGGGGCTGGGTTCCCGGGGAACGGGCTGCTTACCATCCTGCCTCCGGCTGGATCGCCCTGGGGGCAGTGCTGGAGCGCGTGGGCGGTCGGCCCTGCGCCCAGATCCTGCGCGAGGAGATCCTAGTGCCGCTGGGCATGGGCAGTTGCTGGGTGGGCATGCCCGCCGAGGTGTACCACCAGCGCAGCGCACACCTCGCGGGTCTCTACAAGACCCTGGCCAAGGCCCCTCAGCCCCAGGTGAACTGGGAGGGCGAAGAGGCGGCGGTTCGCTGCCTGCCCTGGGCCGGGGCCCGATGCGGGAACTGGGCCGCTTCTACGAGGCCCTCCTGGCCGGCGGTGGCCCGATCGTCGCGGCCCGGACTGTCGAGCACTTCACCTCGCGGCACCGGCAGGGGCTACACGACCATACCTTTGGCAAGACCATCGACTGGGGGCTAGGCTTTGTGCTCGACTCCAAGACTCACGGCCCTGATATCCCCTACGGGTACGGCGAGCACAGTTCGCCCCAGAGCTACGGGCATGGCGGGCGCCAGTGTTGTGTGGCCTTTGCCGACCCGGAGGCGGGCCTGGTGGTCGCTGCTGGTTTTAACGGCATGCCGGGGGAGTTGGCCCACGACCGCCGGGTGCGGGCCTTTCTCGCCGCCTTGTACCTGGACCTGGGCCTGGCAGAGGCGCGGCAATGACCCGAGAGGAAGGAGTGGCGATGCCAGTGGTCAAAGGGTTGGTGGAGGTGGCCAGCAACGCGGTACTCGACGTCCTGGTCAGGGATGTGTCCGACCCGGAGGGGCCGGCCCGCGACGGTTGGGGGGCCAACGTGCAACTGCTTTCGCGGCCCGTGGAGGTGGCCTTGGGGGGCTGCGGCGCGGCAGCAGCCTATGTGCTGGGCCGACTGGGCCAGGCGGTACGGCTCAACAGCAATCTGGGCGGGGACAGCTGGGGCAACCTGCTGCGCGGCTGGCTGGAGGCGGCTGGAGTGGAGATCCGCAGCGCCGCCTTTGCCGACACCGCCGTACACCTGATTCAGCTCAGCCCCGAGGGGAAACGCCGTTCCTATTATTACACCGGCGAGAAGGTCGCCTGGGGGGCGTCCTTGGCGGGTGATCGCCCCGAGTGGTACCTGGCAGCGGGGTACGGCAAAGTAGACGCCGCAGACCTGGTCGAGTTGGAGGCGGTGTTCGGGCAGCTCCGCACCGGCGGCACCCGGGTGGTCTTTGACCCAGGGCCCTGGTTCAAGGGCCGCGTCGAGGCGGGGGCAATGCGCCAGGTTTGGGCCCAGGTCCACACCCTGGTGGCGACGGAGGACGAGCTGCGGCAATGGCACCCGGCTGCGCATGTACACGCCCTGGCTGTAGGTCTGCTGGACCTGGGGCCCGCGCAGGTGGTGGTGAAGAGGGGCGGGGCCGGGGCGGTGTGCGCCGACCTGGCCGGTTGCACCGAGCTGCCCACCACCCCGGTGGAGGGCGCCAACACCGTGGGTGCCGGCGACACCTTCAACGGGCGTCTAGTCCAGGGCCTATGTGGCGGGGAGGAACTGCGGACGGCGGTCAAGGGGGCGCTGGAACTCGCCACCCAAGCCGTGCGCCGCGGTCGAGGAGTGCTGGGGGCGCTGGAGTAAGGTGTCCCGACGGGGGTTCGCCTTGACACTGTACAGGCTATACAAGTAAATAGTACCCGCCGCCGATTCCGGCGGCGTTTTTGCTGCTCAGGAGGCGAGAATGAAGGTCAGACTGAACGACGGCCAGGTGCTCAGCCACGAGGGTGGGGCCACACTCAAAGAGGTGCTGCTCGGCCACGACAAGACCCTGCTCAAGACGGTAATCGGCGCCAGGATGGGGGACCAGCGCCTGGATTTACACACGGCGCTGCCGCCCGGGGCCGAGGTGGAGCTGGTCAGCTGGGACTCCGCAGAGGCGGTGTGGATCTACCGCCACAGTCTGTCCCATGTCCTGGCCCAGGCGGTGCGCCGGCTCTTCCCCGAGGCCCAGCTGGCCATCGGCCCGGCTATCGAGGATGGGTACTATTACGACTTCGACGTCGAGCGGCCCTTCACCCCCGAGGACCTCGAGGCCATCGAAAAGGAGATGCGCAAGATCGTCAAGGAGAACCACCGCTTCGAACGCCTGGAGGTGTCTAGAGAGGAAGCCAGGGCCATGCTGGAGGGCCAGGCGTACAAGCTGGAGATCCTCGATGATCTGGAGGAGGGCGAGCAGCTCTCCTTCTATCGGGACGGGGATTTTGTCGATCTGTGCCGCGGCCCCCACATGCTCAGCACCGGGCAGGTGAAACACTTCAAGTTGCTCAATGCTGCGGGTGCGTACTGGCGCGGCGACGAAAAGAAGAAGATGCTGCAGCGCATCTACGGCACGGCCTTTGCCAGCCAGGAGGCCCTCGATCACCACCTGGCAATGATCGAGGAGGCCAAGAAACGCGACCACCGCCGGCTGGGCCGCGAACTGCGGCTCTTCCACATCGACGAAGCGGTGGGACAGGGGTTAATCTTGTGGATGCCCAACGGGGCCATCGTGCGCGAGGAGCTGCAGCGGTTCATCTCCGGGGAGCTGCGCAAACAGGGCTATCAGCAAGTGTACACCCCGCACATCGGCAAGCTGGACCTGTACCGCACCAGCGGCCACTTCCCCTATTACCAGGCCAGCCAGTACCCGCCCCTGATCGAACACGAACACCTGGCGCGGCTGGCGTCAGAGGGCTGCTCGTGTAGCGACCTGGCCAACCAGATGCAGGCCGGGCAGCTCGACGGGTACCTGCTCTAGCCGATGAACTGCCCGCACCACATCAAGATCTACGCCTCGGATGCCAACAGCTACCGCGACCTGCCCCTGCGTCTGGCCGAATTCGG
>SXGS01222805.1_pt1 | contig 35713 bp, 31 predicted proteins | sample 3174681 | NCBI WGS metagenome assembly SXGS01 (sample SAMN11356861, study PRJNA531348) | freshwater metagenome | isolation source: freshwater sample F1-80 | place: China: Fuxian Lake, Yuxi | collected 2017-12-25
GTGCCGCGACTGCTGGCCCGCCCCGGGCTGACGCTGGCCGACTTCGATTTCTACGAGATCCACGCCGCCTTCGCCGGAACCGTGCTGAGCACCTTGGCCGCTTGGGAGGATCCGGAGTTCGGCCGGGAGCGCTTGGGCTTGGACGGCGCGTTCGGCTCGATCGACCGCAGCAAGCTCAATGTCAATGGATCCTCGTTGGCGGCCGGGCACCCCTTCGCCGCCACCGGTGGCCGGATCGTCGCCTCGCTGTCGAAACTGCTGCATGAAACCGGACTGGTGGACGGGCGCCCGGCGCGCGGTCTGGTTTCGGTCTGCGCGGCCGGCGGCCTGGGCGTCGTGGCGATCCTCGAAGCCTATGTCCCGGAGGCGAAGTAACCGTGGCTCGAATCAAGGCCGATAAGTACACCGAGTTCGTCTCCGCCGGCTTCGGCAAGGATCTGGCCAAGCGTTTGGGCTTGCCGCAGCCGGCGATCCTGCGCCGCTTCGACCCGGCGGCTCCGTTGCTCACCGGGCCGGTGCTCGTGGTCGGCAAGGGTTCCGGCGCGGACGCGCTGGCCCAAGCGCTGTTGGATTGGCAGCTCGACGTGCGGCGTACCGCGACACCGAAACAGAAGCTCGGCGGCATCATCCTGGTGCTCGATGAGATCAGCGATCCCACGGAGCTCTCCGAGCCGGTGCGCACGGTCGGCGCCTCGCTGCGCGATTTGGCCGCCAATGCCCGGGTACTGACGATTTCACGGCCCTCCTCGGCCGCGCAGGATCCGGCTCTGGCCGCGGCCCGGCACGGTGTGGACGGTTTCCTGCGTTCGCTCGCAAAAGAGTTGCGGGCCGGCGGAACCGCCAACGGCGTCCTGCTCGAAGACGGGGTCCCGACGACGGCACCGAGCGCCTTGGGCGCACTGCGGTTCTTCCTGTCCGGGCGTTCGGCCTTCGTCGACGGCCAGTTCGTCACGGTTTCCTCGGAGAAAGGCGAGCTGCCCGCGGACTGGGCCCGGCCGCTGGCCGGGAAAGTCGCAGTGGTCACCGGGGCCGCTCGCGGCATCGGTGCGGCGATCGCCCGGACCCTGGCCCGCGACGGAGCCGAGGTCATCGTGGTCGATGTGCCAGCAGCGGGCGATCATCTGGCCGCAGTGGCCAATCAGGTCCGCGGAACCGCAGTGCAACTGGACATCACCCGGGACGACGCCGCGGAACGGCTGCTCGCGCACGCCGCAGAACGCTACGGCCGCTTGGACATCGTGGTGCACAACGCCGGGATCACCAGGGACCGGCTGCTGGCGAACATGGATCCGGGCCGTTGGGAATCGGTCATCGCGGTGAACATCGCCTCGCAGCTGCGGATGAACCGGGCACTGTTGGCCTCGGACTTGTTCCAGAACCGTCCGCACATCGTTTCGGTGGCATCGACCAGCGGCATCGCCGGCAATCGCGGACAGACCAATTACGCGGCGTCGAAAGCCGGTGTGATCGGCATGGTGCGGGCAACCGCTCCGTTGCTCGACGGCGTCGACGGCACGATCAATGCGGTGGCTCCGGGCTTCATCGTCACGGAAATGACCGCGAAGATCCCGTTCGCCACCCGGGAGGTCGCCCGCCGGCTCAATTCCCTGTTGCAGGGCGGTTTGCCGGAGGACGTGGCGGAGACCATCGCCTTCTTCGCGAGCGAATCGGCCGGCGGCATCAGCGGCAATGTGCTCCGGGTCTGCGGCCAGAACATGGTGGGCCAGTGACGGCCGCGGTCGTGGAGCTGCCGGGCTCGCCCTCTTTGGGCGGACTCTACGCAGCGGCGCTCAAGCAGCAAGCTCTCGGCGGATTGGGTCTGGCGAAGCGTTCCCGGAGCTTCCCGGAGACCGAGTACCGGGTTTCCGGGGTGCGCCCGGACGCGACGAAGTTGGCGGAATTCAACCGGTTGATGCGCGGTGCGGGTCGGGACAGTGTGCCTGCCGGTTTCGTGCACATCATGAGTTTCCCGATCGCGGTGGCGCTCATGGCGGCGCCCGGTTTCCCGGTCCCGTTGCTCGGGCTGGTGCACCTGACCAACAAGGTGCAGCAGCACCGCCGGATCGATCCGGCTGAATTGCTCGATTTCCGGGTCAAAGTACAGCATCCGGCCGGACACCGGGCCGGAACCCAATTCGAAATCTCGGCCCAGGCCAGGGCCGCCGGCAGCGATGAGCTTCTGTGGCAGGGGGAATCGACCTATCTGGCCAGGGGAGTCGACCTCGGTTTGCCGGCGGCAGCGGATCAGCGCGAGCCGTTCACCGCGCCGGATGCGAATGCCTTCTGGCCGCTGGCCGCGGATCTGGGCCGGCGCTACGGTGCCGTTTCCGGGGACATCAATCCGATCCACACGAGCAAGATCGGCGCCAAAGCCCTGGGCTTGAAGACCACCATCGTGCACGGCATGTACCTGGCCTCCCGGGCACTGACCTCGGCGCTGCCAGCCGGCGTCGAGGCGTTCCGGTGGGACGTCGAGTTCGCCACGCCGACTTTCATCCCGGGCGCGGTGGCGCTGCGGTTCGAGGTGGCGTCCGGGCGGCATTGGGAGCGCACCGAGTACCTGGGCTGGAATCCGCGCAACGGCAAGATCAACTTCAGCGGTTCGATCGCGGCGTTGTGACCCGGCCCTGACCTCCGGATGGCTGCACCGCATATGCTGGGCAGATGAGTGCCGATCTTAGCTTCGAAGCCGCCGAACAATTCGATCTGAACGATCCGTTGCAATCGCACCGGGACGCGTTCATCGGGAGCGATGATCCGGGACTGGTCGCGTACCTGGACGGCAACTCGTTGGGCCGGCCGCTGCGGGCCAGCGCGGAGCGGGTCGGCAGTTTCATCGCGGAGCAATGGGGCGGCCGGCTGATCCGCGGCTGGGACGAAGCCTGGTTGGGTTTGCCGGCCGCGATCGGCGACGATTTGGGCCGGATCATGCTCGGCGCCGCAGCCGGGCAGTGCACGATCGGCGACTCGACCACGGTCCTGTTGTACAAGCTGTGCCGGGCGGCGGTCGCTGCCCGGCCGGGGCGGACCGAGATCGTGGTCGACACCGACAACTTCCCGACCGACCGCTACATCGTGCAGGGGATTGCCGCCGAATGCGGATTGACCCTGCGTTGGATCCGACCCGCGTACGACGGCGGGGTAACCGCTGAAGACTTGGCTGCAGTGGTCGGCGAACAGACCGCCTTGGTGCTGCTCAGCCAGATCGCCTACCGGTCGGGGTATCTCGCGGACATGGCCGGGTTGACCTCGATCGCGCATGCGCATGGCGCGCTGATCCTGTGGGATCTGTGCCACTCCGCGGGCGTGCTGCCGGTGGAATTGGATGCCAGCGGAGCGGATCTGGCGGTGGGCTGCAGCTACAAATACCTCAATGGCGGGCCCGGTGCGCCGGCCTTCTGCTACGTCCGGTCCGAGCATCTGGAAACCCTGAAACAACCGATCCAGGGTTGGCTCGGCAGCGTGGACCCGTTCCAGATGGGGCCGGATTACCGCCCGGCTGCCGGGATCCGCGGATTCACCTCGGGCACCCCGCCGATTTTGGGCATGACCGCGCTGCGGGACATGGTCGAGCTGATCGATACGGTGGGCATCGACGCGGTCCGGGCGAAATCGGTCGCGCTGACCGACTACGCGGTGGCCTTGTACGACGGCGTGCTCGCTCCGCTGGGCGTCGAGCTGGCGTCGCCGCGGGATCCGGCCCGGCGCGGTGGCCACGTGACGATCGACCACCCGGCGTTCCGCGAAGTCACGGCACAGCTGTGGGAACAAGGCATCATCCCGGACTTCCGCAATCCGAACGGCATCCGACTCGGATTGTCGCCGCTGTCCACGAGCTTCGCCGAACTCTGGCTCGGCGTGGATGCGATCCGCGCTGCGCTTCACGCGGATCAATAACCCGGCTCAAATCAATATCAGTGTCGGCAAAAGGTCAATGCCATGGAGCTAAGCCAAACAAACAGTGATCGGGCGAATTCGAAGTGAAGTGCTTGGCCGCGGCGGTGACCCGGGAACTAAACCAGATCAAAGCCGCGGGTGCAGCGATCGAAGACTTTAGTCATGCGTGACGTTCGGCGGCGAATTGACCGTTCCCAGTAAAGTAGACCGAATCAATTTCTTAATTCATCACTGGGACAAGCGGAGCCAAAATTCCGTTGATATCATGAGCTGAGAGGTGATTTCAATGGTGCCGGTGCTTGTGCTGAATGGGCTCATCGTCGCAATTGTTGTGGTGTTGCTGATTCGAAGTTACCGACTTCCAGCAGATGAGCGTGGGGGCCGTCGGAGCGTCGCCTTGTGGTGGTGGCTCGGACTGTCTTTGCTCGGCGGCGTGTGGAACGTGCTTGTTACTGTTCTTCGCTATCGCCCCAGGGCACCGGATGAACCTATCAATCTACCGGGTCGTGTTTCTGACCTCGGGCCCACGCCTGGTGAGTATTTGGCGGTCTTCTATCCCGGGAACCAGATGTTGCCATGGATCCTGGCCGTGGCCCTTATCGGCCTCCTTGTCGCTTGTGGCGTCAGGCTGGTACGGATGTCGCGAAAAAGATAAACCGAAACGGTAGCTTGATTGCCGCCGAAGTGCTCGGCTCCACGCGGTCAAATCGTCGGTTTCGCGCGGAGATTGTCTCTTGTGCATTCATCCGACGCCTTGTACGATTTTCCTTTATCCAGTAACAAAATGGTTTATTTAGGCAATGAATTTATCAATTACGTTGGGGGACGTTGAGCATGAAATTCAAGAAAACGCTGATGGGGGCTGCGATCCTCAGTGCCATCGGCTTCATCGGCAGCAGTAGCCTGACCCAAGCCACTGCCGGAGACATCCAGGCGCCGACGCCTGGAGTCGTGGACGGCATCGACTACACGAATCAGTTCACCATTGGCGAATTCACCAAGTGGATCTATGCACAGGGCGATGTCGAAAAGATCGGCTATGCCGGCCAAGTCAATATCAACCAAGAAAAACGAACTGAGATCTACTGGAAGGGCAACAGCCCTTTGATCGAACGGATCAGGGCAGAAGGCCAACGCAGGGGAATCGGGGTCGATTTCAAACCGGCAGTGTTCAGTACCGATGAGCAGATCCGCATTGGCAGCGCGATCATGGACCCGGACCAGGTAGGCAAGTTCGCTGCGCAAGGTATTGCCGTGGATAGTGTCATCGGGTTCGCCGGTGTCGATGGCCGGGTCAAGGTCGTCGGCAACAGCAATGACCAGACGAAGGTTCTCGGGCTGGACCCGACAAAAGCGAAGTCGATCATGAAAACTCTGGTCCGCGCGATCGTCGCGCCGGTCATCGCCGGTTCAGATGTCCTGGGACTGGCCAACGCTGCTGCCCTTGCCGATCGGGAGATCGATGTCCTCTTCGATGAGCCCGGCTATGGCCCCTCGGTCAACTACGCGGGGACCCGGGTCGCCAACACGGTGCCGACCTATGCAGGGGCGTTGATCACTGCGGGTAGCGGTTACTGTAGTAGCGGTTTTGCGCTGCGGGACCGCTCGACCCGTGAGGTCAATCGTTTCACCACGGCTCGGCACTGTCGCGGCACGTATTGGCGTAGTTGGGAAGGCAATAATCAGTTGGGGCGTTCGATTTCAAATTCGAGCGATGGGGCTGCCCTGCTGATCCAAGGCACCTCGGCTTCGCGGGTCTTCGACGGATCCTGGAGCAACAACAATGGCTACAACAAGCAGGTCTGGACCGATATCGCGGTCAGGCTCGGTGATTCGGTGTGCACCAGCGGGGCAAACTCCGGTGTGCATTGCAACTTGACCATTGACAACATGAACCGGGTGTACGACGACGGTTTTGGCCGATTCAGTACGATCAGCGCCTATAACGCGGGCGGAGGAATAGCCGGTGCCCCTGGTGACAGTGGCGGGCCGGTGGTCATGCCTTATCAAGGCGAAACCTGGACCGCGGCCGTCGGAATGATTCAAGGCGGAACCCAAGACCGGCAGTGCCGGGCCGGGATCGAGGTGCGGTTAGACGGCGGTCCGAATTGGTGCGGCAATAGGGTTTACTTCACGTCCATTCAAACCATCGCCAGTACCTCGACCCATGAGGTGGCGAAAGCGGCAAACTAGGAGTTGGGCTGGTCGAGCCATTACCGGGTTTGCCAATCGCCGGGCTTCGCTAACGGGGCTCGCCGAGTTCGAAGTGGTCGGCCCGTCCGTTCCGCAAACGCAACCGAGCGTTCGCCGGAACCTCGTCCCGCCGGATCAGCTTGAGGCTGCCGTCGGCCAGCTTGAGCGGTGCCGAGTGCCAGGGCGTGGTCCACGGGGAATCCGACTCCAGCAAGCGGAGGCCGAACTTCTCCGAATCCCCGGGCTGCGGGTGGATCGAAAGCCGTACCGCGTCCGGGAATTGCTCCGCCACGATGCCGCCCCAGGCGATGCTGCGCTGCAGTACTTGGTAGGCCCGACGCCGGCAGTCGCGTTGCAGGGCCGAGCGGGTCCCTTGGTGGCCGACTGAATCTTCGACCAGGAATCTGATGATGCCCCGGTACAGCGAGGCCAAAGCCGGGTCCGCGCGTACCTGCTGCCGGAGTTCTTCCAGGCTGGGGCCGTAGTGCTCGATGATCGACTGCCGCCGGCTATGGTCCATCCGCCCGGGGTAGCGGTCGCGCAGCGAAAAGAATTCCAGGTGCTGCAAACCTTCGGCGCGCGCCGTTTGCCGCAAGTCCTCGAAATAGGCGTCGATGGCCTCCTGGTCCACACCGATGGCATCGGCGAAAATATGCCCGTCGCTGCAGATCGCCAAACGGACGCCCGCGGGGTGCTCGGCTTCCATCCGGGCGCACAGAGCATCGAGGAACTGCAGCGAGGCGCGTTCCCCGGCGTCCGGCAGAGCGCCCAAGACTTTGGCCGGGTTGGGGGATTTGCAGGGGAATCCGGGCAGGGCGAAGCGCAGCCGGTGCTCCGTGCCGGCTACCCGTTCGAGCGCTTCGAGGATCTGTGGAAAATCCTCCGGCCGGCCGGACCGGTTTGCCTCCGTGGCACGGCGGAACGGCAACAGCAGGTCCAGGATCCGGTGTGCCGGGGAGCGCACGGTTGCTGCTGCGCTCATCGGAGCCGTTCCCGGTAGCTCACCGGAAGATTTTTCAGCCCCCGGGTCAGCACCGCGGCAATCCAGGACGGCGGCTCCGCGGCAGGCACCAAGGCGAGGCCGTCGAGCCGGTCGAAAAGCCTGCCCAGGCCCAAGGCCAATTGGCTCTGGGCCAAGGCCGCGCCAGGGCAATAGTGCGGGCCGGCACTGAAGCCGAAGTGACTGCTGCGCCGTTGCCGGCTGGATTTGAGCTGCGCGACGGATTCGGACCGCCCGCCGAAATCCAGCCAGTCGCCGCCGGGCAAGTCCCGATTGGCCGCATTCAGCGCGACGATCACCGAATCACCCGCGGGGATCCGGGTTCCCCGAAAATCCGTGTCGACCGTGAAGAAGCGCCAGGTGGCCAGGGCGAAAGCTCCGTCGTAACGGATCAATTCATCGATCCACAGCGACCGCGACTCCGGCCGGGAGACGAAATCGTCCCGGGCTTCCGGGTGCTGCAACAAGGCCAGCATCGAGGTCGACAGCTGGTGGGTCACCGGTTCCTGACCGGCCACCAAAAGCTGGAAGACCAACGAGGAAAGCTGGTCTGCGCTCAAGCTCCCGGCAGCCTGTGCCCGGACCAACCGGGCCAGCAGCCCGGAGCGCTCCGGCCGGGCGGCGTCAGCGACCACTTCGGCGATGTACGCCTCGAGCTCCCGCAAGAGCCGTTCGTACTCGGGACGCCAGGGGTCGTCCGGTCCGACCGGCTGCACCACCTTGCCCCAAGCGGGGTCGAAGCCGTCGGCGAGCCGGGGCGGCAAACCGATCGCGAGCGAAAGCACCCGGAAAGGCAGCAGAGCCATGTATTCCGGAACCAAATCCAGGCCTCCGGAATCGGGGAAGCCATCGATGAGCTGATCGGCGAGATCCGCTATCCGGCCTTCCAATTCCGTTGCTGCGCGCGCGGAGAACGCGGGTAGGATCAGTTTCCGCATCCGGGCATGCACTTCGCCGTCCTGGTGCAGCAGATGCGACTGCAAACGGGTGTGCTGCGGTTCCGGCATGATCGAGGCTTTGGCCCGCCATCGCGGATTGCCGACGTCGTGGTTTTTCCGGATGTCCGGATGCTGCAGGAGTTCGGCGGCGGCGTCCGCCCCGGTGACCAGCCAGGCGTTGACCCCGCTGGGGAAGCGTACCCGGTGCACCGGCCCGTTCCTGGTGAGGTGCCGGAACACCGGGTAGGGATCCTGGACGTAGGCTGCGCCGAACAGCTGCACCGCGCCTTCGGCATCCCGTTCGAACGGCTCAGCGCGATCGGTCCCGAGCCCGGTCACCGGGCAGCTCATCGGGACTCCTCGGCGTCGGCGGAGGCGGGGTCGCCGACTGCCGCCGGGGAGTCGGAGCTCGCCGTGAAGTTGCGCAGCCGCAGGCTGTTGGTCACCACGAAGAGGCTGGACAAGGACATCGCGGCACCGGCGATGAGCGGATTGAGCAGGCCGAAGGCGGCCAGCGGGATCGCCGCCACGTTGTACACGAAGGCCCACACCAGGTTTCCGCGGATGGTGCGCAGGGTGCGTCTGGACAGCACGATCGCATCGGCGACCACGCGCAGGTCCGGACGGATCAAAATGATGTCGGCAGACTTCATCGCGACGTCGGTGCCGCTCACCATGGCCATGCCCAAATTGGCGGTGGCCAACGCCGCCGCGTCATTGATCCCGTCGCCGACCATCGCAATCCGGCGCCCGGCTGCTTGCAGATCCGCCAGAACCTTGGCCTTTTCCGTCGGCAGTACCCCGCCGATCGCCTGTTTCATGCCCAACTGGGCGGCGACGTCGTCTGCGGCGCGCTGCCGGTCCCCGCTGAGCAGCACCGTGTGCAGGCCCAGTCCGTGCAGCATTCCGACGGCTTCGCCGGCGCCTTTGCGCAGCGAATCCTGCAGCGCGTAGACCGCACGGGCCACCCCGTCCACGGCCAGGAAGATCAAGGTTCCGGTGGCGTCGTCCAAAGCGGACGGCGGGCGTGGCACGCCACGTTCGGCCAGCAGCGCAGCACTTCCGACCAGCACTTCTGCGCCCTGGACCACGGCCCGGACGCCTCGGCCAGGCAGCGCGCCGAACTCTTCGGCGAGCGGGGCGCGCAAGCCGTTCTGCTCGGCGAAGCCGATGATCGCCCGGGCTGTGGGGTGTTCCGAGCCGGCCTCCGCAGCGGCGGCCAGCGCGGTGAGCTGTTCCGGGGTCTGCGGGCCGGCCGGGTCCGCGCCGGCCGCGACGTCGAACACCGCCATCCGGTGCACGCTCATTTCGCCGGTGGTCAGGGTCCCGGTTTTGTCCAGCACCACGGTGTCGATGCGGCCCGAAGATTCCAGCGCCTGTTGGCTTTTGATCAGGATGCCCAGCTGGCTGCCGCGGCCCACGCCGACCATCAGGGCCATCGGGGTAGCGAGCCCCAACGCGCAGGGGCAGGCAATGATCAACACCGAGATCGCGGCGCCGAAGGCCTTCTCCGCGGAGTTTCCGCTCAGCATCCAGGCAGCGAAAACCAGAACCGTGAGTACCAGGATCACCGGAACGAAAACCCCGACGATCCGCTCCACGAGGGCTTGGATATTGGCCTTGCGAGTCTGGGCGTGTTCTGCGAGCGCGGCCAGTTGGGCCAGCTGCGTGCTTTCGCCGACCTTGAGCGCACGGACCAGCAGCCGTCCATCGAGGACCACGGTCCCGCCGATCAGCCCGTCGCCGGGCGCTACCGGTTTGGGCTCCGGTTCGCCGGTCATCGGCGAGGTGTCCACGCCGGCCTGGCCGGAGAGCACTTCGCCGTCGCAGGCGACCCGCTCACCGGGCCGGACCACGAACTGTTCGCCCACCCGGAGCTGCGAGATCGGAATCAGGGATTCCTGGCCGTCCCGCAGCACCCGGACCTCGCCGACCGCGAGCTTCGCCAGGGCACCGAGCACCCCGGAAGCCTTGTGCCGCGACTTGGCTTCGAAATAGCGCCCAGCCAGCAGGAAGGTGGTGACGCCGGCAGCCACTTCGAGGTAGATCGAGTCTGCTCCCGGCGGGGTCTGGCCGAAGCCGACCCAATAGCCCGGAGTGGTTTTGTCCGAGAAGATGATCGCGAAAACCGACCAGAAATACGAGGCCAGCACGCCGAGCGAAACCAAGGTGTCCATGCTGAAGCTGCCGTGCCGGAGATTTTTCGCCGCGGCCCGATGGAACGGCCAGGCGCACCAGAAGACCACCGGAGTGGCGATCAGCACGCACAGCCAGTCCCAGAACGGAAAGCGCAGTTCCGGCACCAGAGCGAGCACGATCGCGAGGTTGCCCAACGGCAGGGTCAGGACCGCGGCCACAATCAGCCGGCGCAGCAACATCGCGCTGCGTTCCGGGGCGCTGGTCTCCGGCATCGAAGAAGCGCTCCGGACCACTGCGGTGGCTCCGTAGCCGGCGGCCTCCACGGCGGCCACGGCCTCCGCGGTCCGTTCCGCGGGCAAGCCACGCAGCACCGCCCGTTCGGTGGCGAAGTTGACCGTTGCCGCCACGCCGTCGAGCTTGCCGAGTTTCTTCTGGATCCGCACCGCGCAGGCCGAACAGGTCATTCCGGTCAACTGCAGTTCGATCGGCGGGTGTTCCGCCGCCGCGGTCCCGGGTTCGTCCAGCCGAGTGTCCATCACTGCTCTCCTTGCCGGGCGGCGTCGCGATTCGACTGCTCGGGTTGCGGCCGGTTGCGGTCGGAAAGCGCCGCCAGCATGTCGTTGTAGTTGTCCAGGCTGTCGTCCAATCCCTGATCACCCCGCCGGTCCTTGCGTTTGGCCTCGCGTTGATCGGATCTGGACCATTGGGTGAGCAAGGCGATCACGACCACGATCAGCGGCAATTCGCCGGCTGCCCAGGCCACTCCGCCGCCCAGGTATTGGTCGGCCTTGAAATCGGTGTTCCAATCCGGTTGCAGGGAACGGTAGAAGTTTTCCCCGATGATCGTGGTCGAAGACATCACCGCGACCGCGAAGAAGGCGTGGAACGGCATTGCGGCGAGGGTGAAACCCAGTTTGCCGATGTAGGGCATCGGGCGGGGCGCGCGGTCGATGCCGATCACGATCCAGTAGAAGAGGTAGCCGGAAATGATGAAATGCAGGTTCATCGCCTGGTGCGCCCAGTGATAGCGCATGCCGAGTTCGAACAGCGGCGAGAAATACAGCGCGTAGTAGGAGCCGACGAAGATCGCGAAGACCAGGAGCGGATTGGTCAGGAAGAGCGAGATCTTCGAATGCATCAGGGCATTGATCCATTCCCGCGGACCGCTGGGCGCACCGGGCTTGGCCGGGCGCAAGGCGCGCAGTGCCAAGGTGACCGGACCGCCGAGCACCAGGAGCACCGGGGCCAGCATGTTCAGCCCCATATGCCCCATCATGTGCAGACCGAAAGATCCAGGCGAGCGTTCCGCCCAGACCGATGAGGTGAAATAGTAGACCGCGAGCCAACCGAGCAGCCAGCTGATGGTCCGGCCCTTGCTCCAGACATCGCCGCGATTGCGCAGGGTGCGCACGCCCAGCAAGTAGAGCAGCACCGCGATGATCGCAATGCTGCTGAACAACACGTTGGCGCGGCCGGGCAACAACCAGCCGATGAAGCTGCGCGCTCCATCGATGGAAAAGCCGAGGAAGTTCTCCTGGGTGCTCTGCACCAGCAGGTAGCGCGGCGGGATCGTCCGTTGCAGGGCGAGCAACGCGCCGAGGAAGACTGCGCCCAAGCCCAGCAGTGCGGTCAGCCGCCAGCGATAGCAGGCCGGGACCTTGGCCTGCTCGGCCATGGCCCGGTTGAACTGCCGGGCATTGGACCAGGCCAGCAACGCCGAGCCGGCGGCGGCGAGCAGCGCGACCAGGAAAATCGTTCCGTAGCTGGAATCGGTGGGGGCATTTCCGGCCAGGCCTTGGTAGGCCACGGCAGCGTAGCCCACGAGCGCGACGCCGGCGCAGATCCAGGACATGACGTGGAACCGCCGGAACCCCTGTGCGCTGAGCTTTCCACCAGCGGCCAAGAACCAGTACACACCGAGCAGGCTGCTGAGCCAGAGCAGCGCGGCTGGTACGGCGAAGCCCGCCGCATCGGAGGCGAAATCATGGTCGGCACCGACCGAAACCTGGCCGACCAGCACAGTGAGCAAGACCGCCGAGCAGAGCAGCACGAGCGAGACGAACCGGCTGACCCAGGTCTGCCACAACAACAGGGCCGGGACGATCACCGCTGCGCACAGTGCGGCGAACACCCAAGCCTGGGCTGCCTGGGTGGTGTCCAGGAAGACCATGAAACTGCTGGAGACCACCCAGTTGAGCGGGACTCCGTTGTTGTCCGCGGCGATGAAACCGATGAGCAGTAGACTGCTCAAGCCCCAGACCACGGCGAAGCCGGCGGCACGCCGGGCCGCCGCCCGGCCGGAATCCCCAGCGGCATAGGCCGGACCGCCGAAGAAGCAGAGCAGTCCCAGCTGGGCGAGCGTGGCCACCGCGCCGAGCCACGCGACGGTCCGCAACACCGAGGTTGCCACGGCGGTGAATACGCCTGGATAGCCGCGGTTCAACGAAGCGTAGAACTCCTCGCCCTGCAACAGCGGAAGGAGCAAGGCGAGCAGGATCAGTGCGCCGGCGACGCCGGCCGGCAATGCCGGATGCGGCCGGATTTTGGGCCGCGGCAAGCCGGTGCGGTCGTTCGGGAGCGCGTTCATGCACAGGCCTCAGTGATCTGGGCGGCGGGGTTGATGCGGGCTGCCGGGCCGAGCGGTGCGCACTGGATGCCGGCTTTGCCGGTGAGCCGGTTCCGGGTCAGCTCGGCTGCGACGCCGAAGACCAAGCGCATGTTCTCCGGGTTGAGCACCGTTTCCGGCGGGCCGGCGTCGTAGATCTTTCCCTGGTGCATCAGCAGCAGATGATCGGCGTGCGCCAGCGCCTGATCCAAATTGTGCAGGGCCAGCAAGACGGAGCGGCCGGTCGCTCCGGAGACGAAGCCGTCCAGCACAGCCAGCACGTCCAATTGCGCGGCGATGACGAGGAGGTTGGTGGGCTCGTCGAGGATCAGCAGCGGTGCATTCTGGCACAGCGCCCGGGCCAACAGCACCCGTTGCCGCTCGCCACCGGACAGCGAAGCGAAATCCCGTCCCGCCAATCCGGTGCAGCCGGCGTCCTGGAAGGCCTGGTCGATCAGCGCCCGGTCGGCCGCGTCGAGGCCGCTCAGGGCGCGGGCGAAGGGCGTCCGGCCCATGCTGACCACTTCGTAAGCGGTGAAGCCCAGGCCTTGGCTCTGCTGCTGCGGCAAGACAGCGCGGCTTCTCGCGGCCGCGCGTGCGCTCGACTGCCAGATGTCGCTGCCATCGATTAGCACCGAACCGTGGTTCGGCTTGAGCGCCCGGTAGGCGGCCCGGAGCAGGCTGCTTTTGCCCGAGCCATTGGGTCCGACCACCGCGGTGATCGACCCGGGTTGCAGCGTGAGCGTGGCATCGTCGAGGATCGCCCGATGGCCGATGCGGACCGTCACGTTGTTCAATTGGAGACTCATACTGCGCGTTCCTCTTTGCGGGTGCGGAGCAGCCAGAGGAAGAATGGTGTTCCCAAGGCTGCGGTGAAAATGGTCAGCGGATATTCGTTCGGCGGATCGATCAACCTGGAAGCCAAATCGATGAGCACCAGGAAAATAGCTCCGCCGGCCAAACTCAGCGGCAAGAGCTTCCGGTAGTCGGAGAATCCGAGCATCCGGAGTCCGTGCGGGATGATCAAGCCGACGAAGCCGACCGCGCCGGCCACGGTGACCGCCACGGCGGTCAGCAAGGCGCTGGCGACGAGCAATTGCCAGCGCAGCGAGTTGACGTTGATTCCGAGGGCGACGGCGTCGTCGTCGCCCAGGGCCAGGGCGTTGAGTTGCCGGGACCGGGCCACCAGGAACAGTGCGGTGATTCCGGTGACCACGGCCAGTACCGGCAGCTGCGACCAGGTGGCGCCCGCGGTGCTGCCGAGCATCCAGAACAAAATGCCCCGGACCTGGGCCGGGTCCACATGCAGTTGGATCAGCGTGGTTCCGGCCATCGCGGCCTGGCCGAGCGCGACGCCGGCCAGTACGATCCGGTATCCGGAGAGTTTTCCGGAGCGTTGCGCCAAGAACACGAGCAGGAGCAAGGTCAGCAGGGCGCCCACGAAAGCCGCGGCGCTCACCCCGAGCCCGGCCAATGCCGTGCTGCCCAGTGCCATGACCGAGATCGCCCCCAATGACGATCCCGACGAGACACCGATCACGAACGGATCGGCCAATGGATTGCCCACCACGCCTTGCAGGACTGCGCCGGCCATCGCCAAGGCCGCTCCGACCAAGGCGGTGAGCAGGACCCGGGGGAGCCGCAACTGCCAGATGATCTGCTGGTTCAGCAGCATGCCCGGATCGGCAGCCGCCGCGCCCTGCCCGCTCAGGTTGCGGCCGATCACCGCGAAAATCTCCCCGGGCGGGACGGCGACCTGGCCCAATGCGGTGGCCAGCATGATGCTGCCCGCCAGGCCGATCAGCAGCAAAGCCGCAGCCAGCCCCGCTTTGCCCACCGGACGGTGGGCGAAGCGGACGGCCGCAGACGTTGCGCCGACGGCTTCCGGCGGTCTAGTTGAACGCATCTGGGTGTGCGACCTTGGCGATCTTTTCGATGGCGATGGCGTTCTGCGGTCCCAGGTATGCGCTATCCGCCAACGTCACATAGCGGTTGTTTTTGGCAGCCGACCACTGCGGATAGGCGGCGAAGATCTTCGCCGCCTCGGCGGCGAGGTCCTCGCCGGCGCTGAATCCGCCGAGGACCAGCACCTCGACGTTGGCCGCAGCCAGCTGCTCGGCACTCAGGCTCCGGGTGAAGGTCCGGTCCTTCCCGGAGAACGCGTTGCTGGTTCCGGCGGCCTCCAACAACGAGTCATAACTGCTTCCGGTCAGGACCGCCGGCAATCCGCTGGAGTTCATCATGGACATCCCGGGGACCGCGATCAGCACTTGCGGTTTGTCGTTGTTCCCGGGCTTGGTGGCAGCTTCCTTCTGCACTGCCGCCTGGACCTTTTGCACGCGTTGATCGATCTGGTCCGAGAGCTCGAGAGCCTTCGCCTCGACGTCGAAGACATGGCCGAGCAAAGCGTAGTAGGTCTTGGCCGAAGTCCAGGACGCTTGGGCCAGATCCTGCTTTTCCGCGTCCGTGGCATCGGTTTTGCCGAGTGCGCACTGCGCGGGATTGACCAGGGTTTTGGCTCCGATCGCGGCCAACTGTTCCCGTGTCGCCATGCCCTTGCCGGCATCGAAAGCGGCCGACGAGTTGGCCAGCACCAGATCGGGCTTGAGGCTGAGCAGGGTCTCGGCGGGGATGTCCTTGCCGGTCGGCGTGTTTCCGTTGGCCGAAGGCAAGGCATTGATCTTCTCCGCCATGCCCGGCTCGTCGTAGACCCCGTACCGTTGCGCATTGGCGATCACGGTTTTGTCCAGGCCCAACGCGATGACGCTCTGCACCTCTGCGATGGATTGCCCGTTCAGGATCACCACTCGGCTCGGCGCCTGGTCGAAGGTTTGGCTCAGACCGCAATTTTCTACGGTATAGGGATAACTGGTGGCCTTTGCCGACTCAGTCGGCGGAGCCGGGGAATTGCCGGGCGAATAGCCGGCGGTGCTGCCGCAGGCGGCAACGGCCAGCAAGGTTGCGATGGCGCCGACGGCGATTGCCGAACGGGAAAGGGGATGCATGGGTTCTCCGAAAGAAGCTGAGCAGAATGGCTGGCAACCGATGCCGGGGTGCTGCAGAACGCAGGCCCGGCCGGTTGGTCGGAAACTCGGAACCCGCCGCAGGGCGGGATCCGCAGACTGCCGTGGCAGGAACTGCACGGCTGATCGACCGGTGGCTGGAAGGCGCCGAACCGGTGGCTAGTGCGTGGTGAGCAGCCGAGGAGGTCCGCGGTATTGCAGCCGCAGGAAAACGTCACGTGAGTTGAATGCAGCCAGCCGGGTGCGGGCCGCGACCCGCGGATGGACTTCCTGAGCCGGCAGCAGCGCGGCGAGCAGCCGGAACAATGGGCGCAGCAGCAGTGCCAGGATTCCGACGAACCGCCGGGCGACCCGCTCGCCTCGATGGAAGGCGGCGATGGTCAGCAGCGCGGCGCCCAGGTGCGCGGCGAGCATAGTGAGATCCATCCCCGCCACCGCCGGTTCGGCGACCCCGGCCGGAACCCCGAAGAACGCATGGTGATGACCCGCGGGCACGGCGCTGGACGGGCCGAAACCAGCGTCGCCGAGCAGCGCGAAAAGCCCGTGGAAAATCACTTGGGAAAGCAGGACCGCGACGGTCAGTCTGGGCAAGCTGAGCGTCTTCCCGGCCAGCGCGGTGCAGACGAGGGCGGACAGCACGAGGGCGAGCAAAAAGGCGATGCCGAGTGGGAAGGCGCCTCCGCCGATGGTGTGCGAACAAGCAGCGACGGTGGTGGCGAACAGGGCTGCGGTCCAGCCGCGGACGAATCGCGCACTGTGTGCGTTCATCTGGCCGGCCTCCTCCGCGATTCGATGCCACGCGTTCCGGAACGATTCTACACGGCGTCGAAATCGAGCCGGTCCGTGAAATCCAGTCTATCCGTGCTGCCGGCGATGTCCGGCAAGGGCTACGTCACGGATGGCCGTACCGGGACTCATTTGACCGAAATCCAGCGTCGCTGCGCACCGGGGCCGGACTCAGCCGGCCACGGTGCGGAAACCCAGGTTCCCGCTGGCCGAATCGGGCGTATTCGAGCTGCGCGCGGCCACCCGGTAGCGGTTGCAATAGGAGGCATGGCAGAGATAGCTGCCGCCCCGCATCACCCGGGCGATTCCGCTTTCCGGACCGGCCGGATTGCGGTCCGGACTTTGCGCGTAATAATCCGCCGAGTACCAGTCGGCGCACCATTCCCAGACATTTCCGGCCATGTTCCGAAGCCCGAGGCCGTTGGCCGGGAAACTGTGCGCCGGTGCGGTCCCCAGGTAGCCGTCCTCGAACGTATTGCCGGAAGGAAAAGTCCCTTGCCAAATATTGCTGTGCTGCTCGCCGCCGGGGCAGAGTTCGTCCCCCCAGGGGTAGCGCGCCCCGGCGAGGCCGCCGCGGGCGGCGAATTCCCACTCGGCTTCGGTGGGCAAGCGGCGGCCGGCCCATCGGCAGTAGGCCATCGCGTCATGCCAGCTGACCTGGACCACTGGGTGGTCCGGAATGCTTCGCCAGTCCGAGCGGCTGCCGGCCGGATGGCGCCAGTCGGCGCCGCGTACGGTCAGCCACCAGGGGGCGCCGCCGACGGCGTGGAGCAGTTCTTCCGGGCTGCCGTCGAAGAGCAGATGGAACACCGCCGAGTAGCCGAAGCGTTCCGATTCGGTCCGGTACCCGGTTGCGCCGGCGAAGGCGGCGAATTGCGAGTTCGTCACGGCGTGCAGATCGATCGCGAACGGATCCAGACTGACCTGGTGCACCGGCAGCTCGCCGTCCGCCGGGTAGCCTTCGGCGAAGGCGTCGCCCATGGCGAAACTGCCGCCGGGCACCTCCGCCGCCGGATGCCCGGCCAGGTCTGGCGCAGCGGCCGTCATCCCGTCCGGTTCCGGGACAACCCGAGGGTCGAGGGGGCGGTTCGGGGATTCCGGGGTGCAGCAGCCCATGATGCCTTTCGAGGGACGAGTGTTGTCATAATATGACAGAGTCTGATTGAGATGTTCGATTTTGCATCATGAAATGTCGCGAGGCGGTGGCCGGACGGCGATCCACGGAAAGTCTGGGAGCGCAATCGATGAATGGACGCAAATCTCCGAATGTACTCCTGATCTGTGTGGACCAATGGCGCGGTGACTGCCTGTCCAGCCAAGGGCATCCGGTGGTGAAAACGCCGTACCTGGATTTGTTGGCCCGGGACGGGGTGAACTTCGATGCCGCCTATTCGGCGACGCCCACTTGCGTGCCGGCCCGGGTGGCCCTGATGACCGGGCAGTCGCAAGAACGGCACGGCCGGGTGGGCTACCAGGACCTGGTGCCGTTCCAGGAAGCGCACCCGGTTCCGACGCTTGCCGGATCGTTCCGCGATGCCGGGTATCAAACCCAATGCGTGGGCAAAATGCACGTCTACCCGGAGCGCGCCAGATTGGGTTTCGACGACATCCGGTTGCACGACGGGTTCCTGCACGCTGCGCGACGCCGTGCCGAACGGGATCTGGCATCGATCGACGACTATTTGCCCTGGCTGCGGAAACAGCCCGGGATGACGGCGACCGAGGACTACACCGACAATGGGCTCAACTGCAACAGCTACACCGCCCGGCCCTGGGACAAGCCGGAGCCGACGCATCCGAGCAACTGGGTGGTCACCGAGGCGATCGACTGGCTCCACCGGCGCGACACCACGGCGCCGTTCTTCCTGTATCTGTCCTTCCATCGCCCGCATCCGCCGTTCGATCCGCCGCAATGGGCGTTCGAGCAGTATCTCGACGCGCCCGTGGCGGATCTGCCGATGGGGGACTGGCTCGATGACTATGCCGAGTTCCGGGCCGACGGCGACGCCGATGCGGTAGTCGGTGCCGCAGACCCGGAGAGCCACCGCCGCGCGGTCGCCGGCTACTACGGGCATATGAGCCATATCGACGGCCAGATCGAACGGTTCCTCGCCGCGCTGGAGAATTTCCAACTGCGCGAAGAGACGATCGTGGTCTTCACCTCGGATCACGGCGACATGATGGGCGACCACGGGATGTACCGCAAAGGCCAGCCCTATCAGGGCTCGGCGCGGATCCCGCTGATCATCTCGGTGCCAGGCGCGACTACTGGGCTGCGCCGGCACGTCGCAGACGTCGTGGAACTGCGGGACCTGATGCCGACGCTGCTGGACGCGGCCGGAATCCCGGTACCGGATTCGGTGGACGGAAAATCCCTGTTGCCGATCGTCCTGGACCCCGTTGCGGGACCGGTGCGCGAGTATCTGCACGGTGAGCACGTCCTGCTCGGCCAGTCATTGCAATGGCTCACCGATGGGCGACGCAAGTTCGTCTGGCTCTCCGGCAGTGGCCGCGAGCAGTTCTTCGATCTGGAGCAGGACCCGCAGGAGCTGCGCAATCTGGCCGCGGATCCCGACCGTGCGGAAGAAGTCGGCCAGTGGCGGGATCGGCTGATCGAGGCACTCGAGGGCCGGGAAGAGGGATTCGTCGCGGACGGCGGATTGCTGGCCGGCCGGCCGGTTCACCCGACCGCGGCACGGATCCGGGGGCTTGCCCGAAGCTGAATGCGGTGCCTGAGGAACAAAAGGGCTCCCGGATCATCTGATCCGGGAGCCCTTTTCGATCGTGCGCGGAGGGGGACTTGAACCCCCACCCCGTTTCCAGGACTAGCACCTCAAGCTAGCGCGTCTGCCATTCCGCCACCCGCGCAGGTGGACTTTTCCAAGCCTCTTTCCGGCTCGAAAACCGGTCTGAAACTCACAAAAGCAGCGAGAAAAACCATAACACGACTCAGGGCGAAACTCGGAATCGAAGGCCGGCCTGGCCGGCGGTAGGCTGGGAACACACCCAATGGCGTACAGCGATCGGAGAGTCAGGCGTGGCAGAGCTCAGCAGCAACCAGATTGCCTCGGAGGAAGTCATCCGGATTTGCCGGGATTTGATCCGGATCGACACCTCGAATTACGGTGACGGCACCGGCCCGGGCGAGCGCCAGGCCGCGGAGTACACGGCCGGTCTGATCGAAGAGGTCGGCTTGGCGAGCACGGTATTCGACTCCGCACCCGGACGGACTTCGGTGCTGACCCGGATGCAGGGCAAAGATTCGACCAAGGGCGCGTTGGTGGTCCACGGGCACCTGGACGTGGTTCCGGCGCAGAAGGAGGATTGGTCGGTCGATCCTTTCGGCGCCGAAGAGAAAGACGGTTTGATCTGGGGCCGCGGCGCGGTGGACATGAAGGACATGGATGCCATGATCCTGACCGTGATGCGCTCCATGGCCCGGGAGGGCAGGGTTCCGGAACGCGACCTGATCTTCGCGTTCTTCGCGGACGAGGAAGCCGGCGGCACTTATGGATCGCATTGGGCGGTGCAGAATCGCCCGGAGCTGTTCGAAGGCGCAACCGAAGCCATTTCCGAAGTCGGCGGGTACTCCACCGAAATCGGCGGGCGGCGCACCTATCTGCTGCAAACCGCGGAAAAGGGCCTTTCCTGGTTGCGCCTGGTTGCGCATGGCCGGGCCGGGCACGGTTCGCAGATCAATACCGACAACGCGGTGACCAGGCTGGCTGCCGCGGTGACCCGGATCGGCCAGTACGAGTGGCCGATCGAGCTGACCAAGACCACGCAACAGTTCCTGGACGGGGTCACCGAGCTGACCGGGGTCGAATTCGATCCGGACAATCCGGAGCTGATCCTGAAAGAGTTGGGCACGGTCGCCCGCTTCGTGGGCGCGACGCTGCAGAACACCACCAATCCGACCGTGCTGCGCAGCGGATACAAGCACAACGTGATTCCGGGCAGCGCGGAAGCGCTGATCGACGCCCGGACGCTCCCGGGACAGCAGGAACAGGTGCTCGAGATCGTCCGCGAGCTGGCCGGCGACGGGGTCGACGTGAGCTACTCGCACCGGGACGTCGATCTGGAAGTGCCGTTCTCCGGCAACCTGGTGGATTCGATGATCGACGCGTTGCACGCGGAGGATCCCGGTGCCAAGGTGCTGCCGTATACGTTGTCCGGCGGAACCGACAATAAGGCGCTGAGCCGTCTGGGCATCACCGGCTACGGCTTCGCCCCGTTGCAGCTGCCGAACGATTTGGACTTCGCCGGGATGTTCCACGGCGTCGACGAGCGGGTCCCTGCCGCCTCGCTGCACTTCGGCGTCCGGGTGCTGGACCGGCTGCTGAGCAGCTACTGATGGACCGCGCACAGTTGCTTGCCGAGCTGCTCGACGAGGAGCTGCTGCAGCGTTTCCGGTTCCGTGCGGCCGAGGCCGACCGGGAGAACCGCTTCTTCGACGAGGATCTCGCCGAACTGGCCGAGCTCGGCTATTTGGCGGCCTTCGCCCAACCGGGTGCTTCATTGCAGGCGGTGGCGCGGGCGCAGCGCCGGCTCGCCACTGCGGCGCCGGCCACCGCCTTGGCAGTCAACATGCACTTGGTCTGGACCGGAGTGGCGAAGCTGCTCAAGGACCGCGGGGACGATTCCCTGCAGTTCGTGCTCGACGAGGCATCAGCCGGCGAAATCTTCGCCTTCGGGAACTCGGAAGCTGGAAACGACTCAGTGCTCTTCGACTCGACCACGGTCGCCGAACCGACCGGCCGCGGCGGCTACCGGTTCACCGGCAAAAAGATCTTCACCTCGCTCTCCCCGGCCTGGACCCGATTGGGCGTTTTCGGCAAGGATTCCTCGGGTGCGGAGCCGGTGCTGGTGCACGGATTCATCGATCGCGGCCAGCCCGGATACTCGATTGCGGACGATTGGGACACGCTCGGCATGCGGGCCAGCCAGTCGAACAGCACCGTGCTCGACGGCGTCGAGATACCGGCCGCACGGATCTTCCGGGAACTCCCGGTCGGCCCCAACGCCGATCCGTTGATTTTCGCGATCTTCGCCAACTTCGAGATTCTGCTCGCCGCGGTGTATGCCGGGATCGGCGAGCGGGCGGTGACCTTGGCAGCCGAGGCTGCCAAACGCCGTCGTTCTTTGAAAAACGACGCACCCGCCGCCAGCGACCCGCTGATCCGGGCCAGAGTGGCGAAGGCCGCGATGCTCATGGATGGCATTTACCCGCAGATCGACGTGCTGGCTTCGGAGGTTGACGGGCAAGCAGACCACGGTACGCAATGGTTCGCGAAGCTGGTGGGTTTGAAAATCCGGAGCACCGCCGCGGCGCGCGAGGTCGTCGATTTGGCGATCCAGGTCAATGGCGGGGCAAGCTACTTCACCGGGAACGAATTGGGCCGGCTCTACCGGGACGTGCTCGCCGGGCAATTCCACCCGTCGAGCGAAGACTCGGCCCTGGGCACCATCGCCACCGCGTGGTTGGGGCCGGTCCCGAACCCGGCGGGGGAGTCGGACTAGACCGTCCGCTCGACCCGCAGGACTTTGCGCCGCAGCCAGAATTGCCGGCCGCCACCGATGTACAACCGGCTGCGTTGCAATTCCCATTTGCCGTATTCGGCGTGCTCAACCAGGCGTTGCCGGGCTTCGTGCAACGACTCGCGCGGGCTGACCGTGAGCACCAGATACTCATACTGCCGGGCGTAATCCCGTTCCCGTCGGACTGAGGCATCCTGGCCGCCAGATGGAGTCCGCCGGCCAAATTCTTCTCTCATGACTCCCCATTTTCATCCCATTAGGGCTAACGTCGTCTTTATGAGCATAGATCCGCGTGTCGCATTGCAGTCCCTGATCTCAGCGCTCGAGGAGCATTTGGCTGCTTCAGTGGCTCGTCGGGGTGACGATGATCCTGCCGTAGAGGCAGCTTATCTCGCCATCGCCGACGCCTTCGAGGTCTATGAAGAAGTACTTTACGATTCGTACGGCGAAGTCACGCCTCTGGTCATCTACGAGGACGATTCCGACGGTGACGACGAGTTGGACGACGAGGACGAAGACCTCGAACCGATCGAGAACTAACCGGAAACCTCGTCGAGCACTGCCGAAATCTGTTCCGGCAACGGTTCCAGGCTGGCCGACAAGATCGACTGCAGTTGCGCCGGGGTCCGGGGACCGATCACTGCGCTGGCCATCGCCGGTCGATCCAGCAACCAGCTGAGCGCGACGTCCAGAGGGGCCCGGTCCAGGCCTTTCGCCGCGGTGACCAATGCCTCGGCCACCCGGCTGCCGGGGCCGCTCAGATAGGGCTCGACGTAGCTGGCTTGTTCGCCGGCGCCCCGGGAATCCGCCGGGATCTGGCCGCGGTACTTTCCGGTGAGCACGCCGCGGCCCAATGGGCCCCAGGCCATCAGGCCGATGCCGGCGTCCTCGGCGGCCGGCACCACTTCCGCCTCGGCTGCTCGGTTGAGCAGCGAATACTCGACCTGTTCGGCGACCAAGGTGCTGCCGGAACTCAGCGCCGCCTTGGCCAATTGCCAGCCGGCGTAATTCGAGATCCCGGCATAACGTACCCGGCCCGATTGCACCGCGTGGTCCAGCGCGCTCATGGTCTCCGCCAAGGGCACGTGCGGATCCCAGGTGTGGGCCAGCCAGAGATCGAGGTAATCGGTGCCCAGACGGGCCAGCGAAGCGTCGAGTCCGGCGAGCAGGCCGCGTCGGGAGCAATCGACCATCCGTTTTCCGTCGCGGCGTTCGATGCCGGCTTTGGAGACCAGGACCAGATCCGCCCGGGGTGCCACGTCGCCGAGCAACTCGCCGATGATCGCTTCACTGCGGCCCTCGCCGTAGCTGACCGCGGTATCGACCACGGTGCCACCGGCTGCGACGTAGGAACCCAGCAAATCCCGGCATTGGTCCTCGTCCGTGCCGGTGCCCCAGGTCATCGTGCCCAGGCTCAGAGTGGAAACTCGCAGGCCGCTGTGGCCGAGGAAACGTTGCTGCATGAAAGAAGTTTACGGGTGAATGGCATAAGGTCAGGTACGTGAATTGGTTAGAAGCAGCTTTCTTGGGACTTGTGCAGGGATTGACCGAATTCCTCCCGATTTCCTCCAGCGCCCATCTGTTCATCGTGAGCAAGCTCTTCGGCCTCGCGGACCCGGGGGCGGCGTTCACCGCCATCAGCCAGCTGGGCACCGAGGCCGCCGTCGTGGTCTTCTTCTGGAAGGACATCGTCCGGATCATCAAGAGCTGGTGGCTTTCGATCGTCGGAAAGCTGCCGCGCAATGACCCGGACGCCCGGATGGGCTGGTTGGTGATCATCGGGTCCATTCCGATCGTGGTGATCGGGATCTTCTTCCAGGACCAGATCGAAGGCGCGCTGCGCAACCTCTGGATCGTGGCGACCACCTTGATCGTCTTCGGCGTGATCCTGGCGGTGGCGGATGCGCTCGGCAAACACCAGCGCAAACTCGAGGAGCTGACGGTCAAACACGGCATCTTCTACGGGCTGGCGCAGTGCTTGGCGCTGATTCCGGGCGTCTCCCGGTCCGGCGGCACGATTACCGCGGGCCTGCTGATGGGCTACACCCGGGAAGCCGCCGCGCGGTATTCCTTCCTGCTGGCCATCCCCGCGGTGCTCGGCAGCGGCTTCTACCAGCTGTTCAAAGTGTTCGTGAAAGGCGAAGGGGTCCAGGGCCCCTACGGCTTCGGCGAAATCGTGCTGGCCACGGTGGTCGCCTTCATCGTCGGCTACATCATCATCGGTTGGTTCCTGAAGTTCATTTCGCACAACAGCTACCGGCTCTTCGTCTGGTACCGGATCGCTTTGGGGCTCGCGGTGTACTTGCTGCTGGGCTTCGGCGTCATCCCGGCGATGAACTGAACGCGGTCGGAACACCCCGGCACAAGAACCCCCGCGAAAGAAAGCTGATCCCGTGAAATCCTGGTCCACCCGGCCGCGACCCGAATTGCCCGGACGACTCGACGGACTGGCGCTGTTCGACACCGTCGAAGGGGCATTGCTGCCGCTGCCGACCGAAGGCGCGGCGAGCCTCTACGTCTGCGGCATCACCCCCTACGATGCGACCCATATGGGCCATGCGGCGACTTATCTGGCCTTCGACTTGTTGGGCCGGGCCTGGCGGGATGCCGGCGTCCAGGTGAGTTTCGTGCAGAACACCACCGACGTCGATGACCCGCTGTTGGAGCGGGCCGCGCGTGATGGCGTGGACTGGCGCGATCTGGCCGCGCAGCAAATCGAACTCTTCCGTACCGATCTGACCGCCTTGAACATCATCGCGCCGGAGCATTACATCGGTGTGGTGGAAGCAATCGAATGGATCGTCCCGGCGGTGGAAGAGCTGGTCGCCGGAGGCTTCGCCTACCGGCTCGACGGCGGGGACGTGTACTTTGACGTGGCCGCCGCGTCCACCGCGGAGCAGGTGCCGGTAGCGCAGGGTTGGTGGCTGGGGCAGATCAGCAGGCTCTCCGAAGCCCAGATGCTCGAACTCTCCGCCGAACGCGGCGGGGACCCGGAGCGGCCCGGCAAACGCCATGCCTTGGATCCCTTGCTGTGGCGCGCCGAGCGTGCCGGCGAACCGTCCTGGCCGGGAGCCTCGCTGGGCCCGGGACGGCCGGGTTGGCACATCGAATGCACGGTGATTGCCAGGAAATTCCTGCCGGCGCCGTTCACCGTGCAGGGCGGTGGATCGGATCTGGTCTTCCCGCACCACGAAATGGGCGCCGGCCATGCGTGGGCGCTGGACGGCACACCCTTGGCCCGGCGTTACGCGCACACCGGAATGGTGGGGCTGGACGGCGAGAAAATGAGCAAGTCGAAGGGCAACCTGGTGTTGGTCTCCGCGTTGCGCGCACAAGGCGTCGATCCGATGGCGATCCGGCTCGCCATGCTGGCCAATCACTACCGGACGGATTGGTCTTGGACGGAACAATTGCTGGCGGCCGCCCAAACGCGGTTGATCGCCTGGCGGCAGGCCTTGGCCACCGCGCCGGTGGGTTCCGGCATGCCGCTGCTCGCCGAATTGCGGGCTGCTTTGGCTGGGGATTTGGATGCGCCCGCGGCGTTGGCCGCCGTCGACCGTTGGGCCGATTCGGCTGCTGAACCGGACGCGCCCGAGGGCGATCCGGCGGAAGCGCAACTGGTCGCCGATGCGATCGAGTCGTTGCTCGGCGTCGTGCTTCGCTGAGCCGGACGGCCGCCGGAACCGTCAGGGTTTTTCTTTTCCGCGCCGCCGCAGGTAGCGCTCGAACTCCCGGGCAATCGATTCTCCGGTGGCTTCCGGCAGATCTGCGGTGTCCTTGGCCTCCTCCAGCTGATGCACATACGCGGCGATCTCCGGATCTTCGGTGGCCAATTCGTTCACCCCGCGTTCCCAGGCGTCGGCTTCTTCCGCGATGTCCGTGCTTTCAAAGGGTACTTGGAGCAGTTCTTCGATCCGGTGCAGCAGCGCCAACTGGGCTTTCGGCGAAGGGGACTGGGCCACGTAGTGCGGCACCGCGGCCCAAAGCGAAAGCACCGGCAGATCCCGTTGCTCCGCCGCCTCGGCCAGGACGCCGACAATGCCGATCGGTCCCTCGTATTGCGGCGCCTCGAGATTGAGCCGCTCCCGGAACGCGCTGTCATCGCTCGAGGAGGTCACCGGGATCGGCCGGCTGTGCGGGACGTCCGCCAACAGCGCGCCGACCAGGATCAAGCAATCCGCGCCCAGCTCATCGGCATGCTGGAGCAGTTCCGCGGTGTAAGCCCGCCACTTGTACGACGGCTCGATGCCGTGCACGAAGACCAGATCCACCGGATGGTCCGGCAAAGCCACGCGGCTCAGCCTGGTGGTGGGCCATTTGACCTTCCGGTTCCCGGCCGCATTTCGCCTGATCACCGGGCGGGTGAATTGGAAGTCGTAATACTCATCCGCTTCGATCCGGGCGACCTTCTGCGCGCCCCACAATTTGCTGAGATATTTGAGCGCATCGCTGGCGGCATCACCGGCGTCATTCCAACCTTCGAAGGCGGCAAGCATGACGGTGATCCGTTCCCCCTCGGGGACCGGAGGCAGCAGCTTGCCGGCTTCAGCAGCGTCATCGAATCTGTTCACCTTCCCACCCTACGTCGCGGTACCGGTGTGTGCCCGCCGCATACAGCTGCGACACAGCCGCCTTCGCCGAGAGCTTAGCCCGGGCCGACGGTGCGGCGCCGGGCTGCCGGGCCGCTAAAATGGGTTCATGCATTCTTCTCTCAGCAATTCCTCCCTGCCCGGGGCCGACGGAACCGTGGCCGCGCAGGGTTCCCCTGCTGAGCAACCGGTGTCCGAGAGTTGGTTGAAAGCGGTGCTTTGGGATATGGACGGGACCCTCGTGGACACCGAACCGCACTGGATCGACGCCGAGCGGGCGCTGGTCGAGGAATTCGGCGGCACGTGGCGGCACAGCCAGGCGATCGAGCTGGTCGGCCAGTCCTTGTGGCACTCCGCCGGGATCCTGCAGCAGGCCGGCGTCGCACTGGGCAAGCGGGAAATCATCGACGAACTCACCCGGCGCGTGATCGGACGGATCCGGCTGGAACTGCCTTGGCGCCCCGGAGCCCGGGAGCTGCTCGCCGATCTGCGCAATGCCGGAGTCCGTTGCGCCCTGGTGACCATGAGCGAAGGCCCGCTGGCTGCTGAAATCCTCGCCGCCTTGCCGGACGGCAGCTTTGAATTCATGGTGACCGGAGATCAGGTGGAGCACGGAAAGCCGCATCCGGAGCCTTATTTGCGGGCCATCGAACAGCTCCGGGAAACCGACCCGGAGCTGGCTGCGGCGCACTGCCTGGCGCTGGAAGACTCGGTGCCCGGAGTGACTTCGGCCTTGGCTGCCGGGCTGCTGACCGTGGGCATTCCGCACACCGTGCCGCTTCCGGACGATCCGGCCCGGGTCACCTGGGACACGTTGGCCGGCACCACCGCGGCCGATCTGATGGCGTTGAAGGCGACGGCCCAGACGTGAGCGGTCAAGAGCCGCAGGCGGAATTGCGGGTACGGCGGGAAGGGATTCCGCTGGGCCGGATCGCCGGAGTCCCGATCATCCTCGCCTATTCCTGGTTTCTGATCGCGGCCTTCACCGTGCTGGTCTTCGGCCCGCAGGTGAGCGAGCTTTTCCCGAGTCTGGGCATCGGCGCGTACGGGGTGGCCTTGGTATATGCCTTGTTGTTGCTGTTTTCGGTCCTGGTGCACGAACTGGCCCATGCCTTGGCAGCCCGGGTCTACCACTGGCCGACGCAGAAGATCGTGCTCAACCTCTGGGGCGGGCATACCCAATTCGAAAACTTCACCGCGACGCCTTGGCGTTCCCTGGTCGTCGCGCTCAGCGGGCCGTTGGCCAACTTCGTGCTCGCTGGGATCGCTTACCTGGTGCTGATGAATGTCTCAGCTCCGATCAACATCACGGCCCGCGTGATCATCCTGCTGCTGAACATCTTCGTGTGGGCGAACTTCCTGATTGGCATCTTCAACGTGCTCCCGGGCTTGCCGCTCGACGGCGGACGCCTCGTCGAGTCGATCGTCTGGCGGGTCACCGGAAGCCAGGAGAAAGGCACTGTCGCGGCCGGTTGGGCGGGCCGGGTGGTCGTGGTCCTCCTGCTGGTCGGCGTGCTCGGCGTGCCGTTGCTGACCCGGCAGCCGCTGAACATCCAGACTGCGCTGTTCAGCCTGTTCATCGCCGGATTCCTCTGGGTCGGGGCGAGCCAGGCGATCAGCGGCGCCCGGATGCGTTTGCGTCTGCCGGAGATCAGTGCCGGCAAGCTCAGCGGGCCGGCGATCGGGATGTCCGACGAGGTGTCGGTGTCCCAAGTGCTCAATACCGTCTCGGCCAACCCGAGCGTCAGTGTGGTGCTGTGCGGACGGGACGGCCGCCCGGCCTACCTCGTGGATCCACTGGTCTTGGCCACGGTGCCGCTGACCGCAGCTGCGTCCACGCCCGCCACTGCGGTTTCGCACGCTTTGCCGGAGGGCGGGTATGTCCCGGAGTCGGCTTCCGGTCAGGAACTCGTGCAGTACCTGGCCCAGCTTTCCGGGAGCGAATACGCGGTGATCGATCCGCGTGGACAAGTCACCGGATTGTTGCGCCAACGCGTGGTGGTAGCCGCGATCACCGGGAAATCTTTGCCTGACGCTTGAGACCGGTAAGCACCGGAAACATCGCGGCGACGGTCAGGAAGCCAGCCGGGTTCCGGCGTCGGAATCGTCGGCTTCGTCGGACCGGCTGATGCTAGCCCATACCGAGTCCAGCGAAAGCCCCAACACCTCGGTGATGGCCGCGATGGTTGAAAAGGCCGGAGTGGCCACCCGCCCGGATTCGATCTTCCGGAGTGTTTCCGGCGAGACGCCGGCGTCGAGCGCGGTTTCGAGCATCGACCGTTCGCCCCGGGCCCGGCGCAGGACGGCGCCCAGACGCTGTCCTCGGGCTACTTCTTCGGCAGTGAGCGGTAATCTGACCATGGATCCAATTGTAATACCGGGATAACATGGCCGGTATAGTTATTGGCAAGATGGTCATTGGTTTAGTTGAAACGAGAACGGCATGATTGAAATCCTGAACCCCCTCGAGCTGGCCCGGGCAAAGGTGACCGGCGCGTTGGTCGCGGATATCCTGCAGAGCGTGAAAAATCGCAGCACCGTCGGTACGAACTTGCTCGAGATCGACGGCTGGGTGCAGACCATGATCGCCGAGGCCGGAGCGCAGTCCTGTTACGTCGACTATGCGCCGGCTTTCGGGCGTGGTCCGTTCGGACACTACATCTGCACGTCGGTCAACGACGCGGTGCTGCATGGACTGCCGCACGACTACCAGTTGGCCGACGGCGACCTGCTGACTCTTGACCTGGCCGTGCTCAAGGGCGGAATCGCCGCGGATTCGGCGATAAGTTTCCTGGTGGGCGATTCGCGGCCGGCCGGGAGCCTCGAGCTGATCGATGCGACGGAACGCGCACTGGCCGCCGGGATCGCGGTAGCCGGCCCCGGTGCCTACACCGGCGACATCTCCTACGCGATCGGTTCGGTGCTCAGCGAAGCCGGCTATCAGATCAACACCGAATTCGGTGGGCATGGCATCGGATCGACGATGCATCAGGATCCGCATATTTCGAACTCCGGCCGGCCCGGCCGCGGGTTCAAGTTGCGTCCGGGACTGCTCCTGGCGCTCGAGCCGTGGATCATGGCCGATACCGCGACCTTGGTCACCGACCCCGACGGTTGGACGCTCCGCAGTGCAACCGGCTGCCGCACTGCGCACCGCGAGCACACCATTGCGATTACCGACGATGGAGCTGAGATCCTCACTCTGCCGACCTCGGTCTGAGTCGATTCCGCAGCTGGGCTCAGTCCTCAGCTTTTGGCTGACTTGGGCGCAGTTGAGCAGGGTGCGGGCGGGGATTACCCTGCTCAACTGCGCCCAAGTGGGGATATCTGTGTCAATGCCGCGGGTCCCTCGCGCGCTACGCTTAGAGCCAGGCTTGATTTTGTCTTTTGGAAAAACAGAATGGACTTTCGTTACGTGAGCAATGTGATCTCCCCGGAACCGCAGGACCGACCGCACGGGGCAGCTGCCCGCCGTGGACCGTTCCGAGTCGGTGAGCGGGTCCAATTGACCGACGAACGCGGTCGGATGAACACGATCACGCTGACCGACGGGGCGGCTTTCCATACCCACAAAGGCTTCCTCAACCACGAAGAGCTGATCGGGAAATCCGAAGGCTCGATCGTGGCGAACACCACCGGCCAGCTCTACCAGGCGCTGCGGCCGCTGTTGAGCGATTTCGTGTTGTCGATGCCTCGTGGCGCAGCGGTGGTCTACCCCAAGGACGCCGGGCAGATCATCACGATGGCGGACATCTACCCGGGTGCCCGGGTGGTCGAGGCCGGCGTCGGATCCGGGGCGCTCTCGATTTCGCTGCTGCGCGCAGTCGGCGACCAAGGCTACCTGCATTCCTTCGAACGGCGCGAAGAGTTCGCCGCGATCGCCCGTGGGAACGTGGAGACCATTTTCGACGGACCACACCCGGCCTGGCAGATTTCGCTGGGCGACTTCCAAGACGAAGTGGTCAAAGCGGAGGCGCCCGGCAGTGTCGACCGTGTGGTCCTGGACATGCTCGCGCCCTGGGAATGCCTCGATGCGGTGGCCACGGTGTTGGCCCCGGGCGGAGTTTGGATCAACTATGTGGCCACCGTGACCCAGTTGTCCCGGACCGCTGAGGCGATCCGGGCAGACGGCCGGTTCACCGAACCGGATGCCTGGGAATCCATGGTGCGCGGCTGGCATCTCGAAGGCCTGGCGGTGCGGCCGAACCATCGGATGGTCGCGCATACCGGATTCTTGCTGGTGACCCGCAAGCTGGCCGACGGTGTGACCTCGTTGGCCTTGAAACGGCGGCCTTCGAAAACCGAGTTCAGCGATGAGGACCTGGAAGCCTGGACTCCGGGCTCGGTCGGCGAACGCTCGGTGTCGGACAAAAAGCTGCGCCGCGCCGCGCGGGATGCCTCGGCGACCACGCAGACCCGGGGCCATGTCGCGCCGGCGCAGCCGACCGTGCCGCGTCCGGCGGCAGAAGATTCTGTCCAGGAAACGGACCAGGCACAAAATCCCGACGCTTAGTGTTCTAGATTGGTAGGGGAGGGTCGCTTCTCGTTGGAGCGGCCGCTAAGGAGCTGATCACGATGACCCACATTCCGGCAGAAAATCCGAGTGGATCCGAAGCCAAGGACTATGCGGCTTTGGAACGCCAGTTCAACGTGCTCCGGGACAAGCTCCGTGCCGTGGACAAACAACTGTCCGCAGCCACCCAGACCAACGGCAAGATGACTTTGATGCTGCAGACGGCAAAAGCCGAGATCCTGCGGCTCAAGGCGGCCCTGGAAAAAGACGGCCAGGCGCCTTACGGCTTTGCCACCGTGGTCCAGATCAATCCGCGGCGGAACTCTGCGCCGGGGGCGGGGGAGGCCGGCGGCGTCGCAGTGACCGAAGAAACGGTGGACATCGCCTACCAGGGGCGCAAGATGCGGGTCGGGTTGAGCCCGCTGGTCAATATCGCCTCGCTCAGCCCGGGCCAAGAAGTGCTGCTGAACGAATCCTTGACCGTGGTCGCCGGTTTGGGTTTCGACCGGACCGGGGAAATTGTGACGGTCAAAGAACTGCTCGGCACCGACCGGGCGTTGGTGACCGGCCGGGCCGACGAAGAGCGCGTGGTCAAGCTCTCCGGGGCTTTGATGAGCCAGAAAGTCCGGGTGGGCGACGCCTTGTCCACGGATTCGCGGACCGGGTACGCCTTGGAGAAGATTCCGCGCTCCGAGGTCGAGAACCTGATCCTCGAGGAAGTACCGGATATCTCGTATCACGATATCGGCGGACTGGGCCCGCAGATCGAGCAGATCCGGGACGCCGTCGAGCTGCCTTTCCTGCACCCGGACCTCTACCGGGAACATGGTTTGAAGGCCCCCAAAGGCATCCTGCTCTACGGCCCGCCCGGCTGCGGCAAGACCCTGATCGCCAAAGCCGTGGCGAACTCGCTCGCGGCGCGGGCGGCCGAACGCAGCGGACAGAAGGAAACCAAGAGCTTTTTCCTGAACATCAAGGGCCCGGAACTGCTGGACAAGTACGTCGGCGAGACCGAACGGCAGATCCGGTTGATATTCGCCCGGGCGCGGGAGAAGGCTTCGGACGGCAGCGCGGTGGTGGTTTTCTTCGATGAGATGGACTCGTTGTTCCGCACCCGGGGGACCGGGGTCTCCTCCGACGTGGAAACCACGATCGTGCCGCAGCTGCTCAGCGAGATCGACGGCGTCGAACGCCTGGACAACGTGATCGTGATCGGCGCCTCGAACCGCGAAGACATGATCGACCCCGCGATTCTGCGTCCCGGACGGTTGGACGTGAAGGTCAAGATCCAGCGTCCGGACGCCGAGGCGGCCGCGGACATCTTCGCCAAATACGTCACCGTGGACCTGCCGTTCCACCGGGACGACGTCGAGGCGCACGGCAACAGCGCCCAGGCCACCGTCGACGCGATGATCCAGCGCACCGTGGAAGCCATGTACTCCACGGACAAATCCAATGAGTACCTCGAAGTGACCTACGCCAACGGGGACAACGAAATGCTTTACTTCAAAGACTTCAACTCCGGCGCCGTGATCCAGAACGTCGTCGACCGGGCGAAGAAGTATGCGATCAAAGATCTGCTGACCACCGGGGACAAGGGGATTCGGATCGATCACATGCTGCGCGCCGTGGTCGATGAATTCCGGGAACACGAAGACATGCCGAACACCACCAACCCGGATGATTGGGCCAGGATTTCCGGCAAAAAGGGCGAACGGATCACGTACATCCGCACCATCGTCCAGGGCAAAGCCGGGCAGGAACCAGGCAAGACCTTGGAAACCTCGCTCAATACCGGCCAATACCTGTGACCCGGGGTTCCGAAGTCCGGCAGGCCAAGGGCGCGTCGGGATGACCGCGATCCGGGTGATGGGCGCGGAAACCGAGTACGGCATCCATGTGCCGGGCGCCCCTGGATTGAATGCCACCTGGCTCTCCAGCCAAGTGGTGCACAGCTACGCGATGTTCGCCGCGCAGCATGCGGCAGGGGGTGCGGAGACCCGTTGGGACTACACCGACGAGAATCCTTTGGCGGACGCCCGCGGCTGGGCCCTGCCTCGGGACCAGGCGCATCCCTCGCAGCTGACCGATGACCCGGCCGCCGCAGCCCCCTCGGGTGAATCGTGGGCCGGACCGGGCGGCCGCCCGGATGTGCTCACGGCTGCCGGAATCGCGCTGTCGGACTGGGATTCGGCGGACGGCGCTTTGGACACCGCGGACCGGGTGGACGCACCGCCGATGGTGATGAACATGGTGCTCGGCAACGGGGCGCGTCTGTATGTCGACCACGCGCATCCGGAGTATTCCTCGCCGGAAGTCACCAACCCGGAGGACGCGGTCACCTGGGATTTCGCCGGCGATGAGGTGGCCCGGCGGATTCTGGCGGATCTGGCCGAGCGGCGGGCCAACGGCGAGCCGGAGCTGCCGGAGATCCAGCTGTACAAAAACAATACCGATTCCAAAGCCGCGTCCTACGGCAGCCACGAGAACTATCTGATGCCCAGGCAGCTGCCGTTCGGCCAGATCGTCTCCGGGCTGACGCCGTTTTTCATCACCCGGCAGCTGATCTGCGGAGCGGGCCGGGTGGGGCTTGGCCAAGACGCCGCGGTCCCGGGCTTCCAGCTGAGCCAACGGGCCGACTTCTTCGAGGCCGAGGTGGGCCTGGAAACCACGATCCGGCGCCCGATCATCAACACCCGGGACGAGCCGCATTCGGTGGCCGACAAGTACCGCCGGCTGCACGTGATCATCGGCGACGCCAACCTTTCCCAGGTCTCGCACTACCTCAAGTTCGGCAGCACTGCCCTGGTGCTCGACCTGATCGAGCGCGGGCTGGCTCCGCAACTCGAGGTCTGGGAACCGGTCGAAGCCCTGCAAGCCGTCAGCCATGATGTGTCCGGGCAGAACAAATACCGCTTGATCGACGGCCGGCGGGTCACCGCCTTGGACATCCAGTGGATGTATTTCGAAGCGGCGCAGCGGGCCGCCGAGCAACGGCCGGACCGGCACACCGCGGGCGTGCTGCAACGCTGGGCGGACGTGCTCACCGGATTGGCCACCGGATACCGCGAGGTCAGCGGCAAAGTCGAATGGGCTGCAAAGCTCGCGTTGCTGGAACAGTACCGGGAGCGCGATGGCCTGGCCTGGGACGATCCCAGGCTGGCGTTGATCGATCTGCAATGGGCCGACGTCCGGCTGGACAAGGGACTGGCGAACCGACTGCAGGCGCGCGGACGTTTGGACACCGTGGTCAGCGCGGCCCGGATCGAATCCGCCGTGCTCCGGCCGCCGGAAGACACCCGGGCCTATTTCCGCGGCGAATGCATCCGGCGCTTCGGCGCCAGCGTAGTCGGCGCATCCTGGGACTCGGTGATCTTCGAGCGCCCGGCCCAGCGCAGACTGCAGAAGGTCCCGACCCGCGAACCGTTGCGCGGCACCAAGGCGTTGACCGGCGAGCTCTTCGAAGCCCACGCGGATCTGGAGGATTTCCTGCAGAGTCTGCTCGGCGGGATCTGATACCGGACAACTCCGGGCGGGCATGGCAGGATGAGGAATGAAAGTACCTTCGACAGCAGGAGTGCGTGATGGCAGGTCAGGAGCAGCAAAGCAGTAGGCCGCGCGAGGAAGAACAGGACGGCGCGGACACGCCGATCCCGGCCCCCGCCGTCCCGCAGGCAAGCGCGCATACCGAAGGGCTCGATGACCTGCTCGACGAGATCGACGGGGTGCTCGAATCCAATGCCGAAGAATTCGTCCGTGGATTCGTGCAAAAGGGCGGACAGTAGGCCGCAATGGATACCCCTTCGAACCCGCGCCCGGCACCGGGCTGGCGCAGTCCCGGGGAACGTGTGGTCCGGGACCTGGCTGCCGCGGCGACGTCGTCGTTCAGCGAGCATTTGGCGCAATCGCGTCCCGACCTCTTGCCCTTCAACCAGTCGCTGCCGCCGGGTGCGTTGCCGGTCACCCCGCACGCCACCACGATTGTGGCGATGACCTTCGCCGGCGGCGTGCTGATGGCCGGCGACCGGCGCGCCACGATGGGTACCATGATCGCCAGCCGGCACATTGAAAAGGTTTTCCCGGCGGACGGTTACTCGGTGTTGGGGATTGCCGGCACCGCAGGCTTGGCGATCGACATCACTAAGCTCTTCCAAGTGGAATTGGAGCACTACGAGAAGATCGAGGGCACGACCCTGTCCTTGGAAGGCAAGGCGAACCGGCTGGGCGCCATGGTCCGGGGCAATCTGCCGATGGCGCTGCAAGGGCTGGCGGTGGTGCCGCTGTTCGCCGGCTACGATCCGGCCTCCGCGCAGGGCCGCCTGTTCTCCTATGACGTCACTGGTGGGCGGTACGAGGAACTGGAGCACCACAGCGTGGGTTCCGGCTCGGTCTTCGCCCGCGGGGCGATGAAGAAGCTCTGGAAACCGGGGTTGACCGAGGCGGAGGCGATCCGGGTGTCGATTGCCTCCTTGTTCGACGCGGCCGACGACGA
>SXGS01386058.1_pt1 | contig 35713 bp, 46 predicted proteins | sample 3174681 | NCBI WGS metagenome assembly SXGS01 (sample SAMN11356861, study PRJNA531348) | freshwater metagenome | isolation source: freshwater sample F1-80 | place: China: Fuxian Lake, Yuxi | collected 2017-12-25
ATCAACTCCCAAAGTTGGCGGTGTGCAATCGGCACATCCACTACCTGAAATCTCAGTAGAGGTAGATGAGGAGGATAAATCTAGACTAGAAAACTTTGAGACAAAGACGTCATAACTACCATTATGGGACTCATCATATGCGCCACCAGTAACTGGAAGGTCAGTTGTGTCATCAGTAGTATGTCCTGCCACATAGATATTTCCAGACGAATCTATTGCAATGGCTTGTGCAACGTCAATACCAGAGCCACCAAGAAATGTGGATGCTGATAGAGTGGTAAGACCAGAGTTGAACTTTGAGACAAAGACATCCTCACCACCATTGTGGGACTCATCATATGCGCCACCAGTAACTGGAAAGTTAGTCGAGGTGGCATATCCTGTCACATAGATATTTCCAGACGAATCTATTGCAATGGCTTGTGCAACGTCACTACTAGAGCCACCAAGAAATGTGGATGCTGATAGAGTGGTAAGACCAGAGGTGAACTTTGAGACAAAGACGTCATAACTACCATTATGGGACTCATCATATGCGCCAGCAGTAACTGGAAGGTCAGTCGAGGCGGTATATCCTGTCACATAGATATTTCCAGACGAATCTATTGCAGTGGCGTATGCCCTGTCAGTACTAGAGCCGCCAAGAAATGTGGATGCTATAAGTGGGTCAATAACCAAATCATATTCTTTATCATATTTCCCAACAGAGAATCCATATGCTCTATCAAAGACAACATAAGATACATCCACATGGACTTTGACTCCATCAATTATTTGATATGCGACAGGAGCAGTAAAGCTAGTCATTTTCTGACCAAAGTGCATTACAAGCTCATCATTTTCAGACAGAGTAAGTGTGTCAGGACCATCTACTGAAATTAAAATATCTAAAGGATTACCATACGGATGAACCGTGAAAATCTTTTCTGTATTGCTCATATGTGAGATAACTTTGGCATCAATATTGTACCATGGTGTCTGTACTAGTATATTCTGATATGCAGGAACATGATTTCTCCAATTCTCTTTTGCGCCAACAAAATAATTAATGTCAGTTTCACTTTTCTCCATTCCTTGAGGGTATAGTAAATTTCCAAAACTCTCCTTGATTACAAATTTTGTATCATCAGAGTTCAGGTCATAAACTATACTATCTGATGTGATTGCAACTCGGCCTGCAAATATTTGTGCATAGTACAGAATTTGGCTGTCTGCCTGACCCTCATTTTTGATAAATGGAATTTGTATTTGTGCAATCTTTTGCTCCATTATTGGAGTAAGCTTTGTATTTTCAGTAGGTAAAATTTTAGTTGATTCTGTATCAATTGGATTGATATCATATATTGTCCATACTATAATTGCAGACAAAGAAATTCCAATAACTGTGATAAATATACAAAGTAACAAAGACTTGTTAATTGCTAAAAGAGATGTACTGTTGATCATTTAATTACACTCTAGGAAATTTGCAAGATAATAAGATGTTTTTGCATTTGTTAAACTATTTTTCATGTTTTTTTATTGATATATATGATTATTCATATGATAATTACCGAATCTGGAAAACACCATCTTATTTTTTCCAGTTTAGGATAACATCGTGAAATAGTTTAGATAAAGATAACTTTCCAGTAATAAAACTAGTTTCATAATTTTATTTCATCATCTTGTCTTTGTAGCTGGTGAAGTGGTTTTGTATGATAAACAATGGATAGATTATATTGGATCTATTACATGATAAAACCAAAATTCTAAATGAGTAACCCATATCAATGAATATTTTCAACCCATAAAATAATGAGTAATAAGAACGATATTGCCAATATCTCATTTTAAGCAAGGATTTATCGATATTTTTTACCAATCAGTTTATAGTAGTGCTGCACCAAAAACTCCAGCAGAATCACCTAGTTTATTTTTTAGAATTGGAGTATCAACTGAATCTGAAAAGACCTTTTGATGTACAGAGTCTTTTCCTTCTGTGTATAAAAAGTCAATATTGGACAAGCCGCCTCCCAGAACTATTGCATCTGGATCTAAAATATCAATTACGTTTGCCAATCCAAATCCAAAATTTTCCAAAAATTCATCTTTCCATTGTTTTGTATTTTGATTATCAAGATGTTTAATGATTTCAGGCATGTTTTGTAATTTGCCAGTCAGTTCTCTCCATCGTTTTTCTAGTGCTGGACCACTAATGTATGTCTCAACACAGCCACGCTTTCCACAATAACAATTATTTCCATTTTGATGTAATGTATGATGTCCCCATTCTCCAGCAATATTGGTTCTACCTTGGTGAATTTTTTCATTAATCACTATACCACCACCTACACCAGTACCCATTATGACTCCAAAAACAACATTGAATTCTTTTGCAGCACCCATTGTAGATTCAGATATTGCAAAACAATTTGCATCATTTTCCATAGAGACTTTTTTATCCAATATGTTTTCTAAATCATCTTTGAACGGTTTTCCAATAAGACATTGAGTGTTGCTGTTTTTTATCAAACCAGTCTTTTTTGATATTACGCCAGGAGTGCAAATTCCTACAGAATAATCTTCAACGTTTTCTAAAAGTTCCATAACCAATGAATTAATCGTATTTAATATTTGATGATAATCACTTTGGGGGGTTGGAATTCTTTTTCTTTGAATTGTATCAAGATTTTCATCTAATAAAATAGCTTCTATTTTAGTTCCACCAAGATCTATTCCTAGTTTGTACAACAATACTCTAGTGAAAATTGGATTGCTTAAGTTTTATCTGATTATATAGAAAAGATTTATCGTGCGCCAGAAACTGAAATTACATCATCAATTCTAAGAATCATGCATGCAGCCTCGGTTGCAGATTTGATTATTTGTTCTTTTACTGCAAGTGGCTCTACAACGTCAATTGCTAACATGTCAGCAATTTGTGTATTTCGTGCATCAATTCCTGTCCATTTACGACCTTGATTTTGTTTTGCTCTAAGTGTAGCCATTGTATCAATAGGATCCATTCCAGCATTTTCTGCTATTGTAAGAGGAATAATCTCCAATGCTTCAGCATATTTTTTAATTGCAAGTTGTTCTCTACCATCAAAGCTATCTGCCCAGTCTTTTAGTTGTGATGCAGCATATGATTCTGGTGCTCCGCCTCCTGCAACAATTTCTGGTTTTTCAATTACATCTTTTACTACCATTAGAGAATCATGAATTGAACGATCAACTTCATCAATAACTCGCTGTGAACCACCTCGAATAAGTAAAGTTACAGATTGTGGATGTTTACAACCTTCAATGAATACCCATTTATCAGATTCAACTTTCTTTTGATGGGCAATATCAGCAATACCAAGATCTTTTTCTGTAAGATCATCAAGATTAGATATAACACGTCCACCAGTAGCTTTACCAAGTTTTATCATGTCACTTTCTTTAACACGTCTTACTGCCATAATACCATATTTTGCTAAATAATGTTGTGCGATATCGTCAATTCCTTTTTGACAAATTAATACATTAACGCCAATATGATGAAGTTTATCAACCATTGTTTTGAGCATTCTGTTTTCTTCTTCCAAAAACATTTGCATTTGTGTGGGATCAGTAATTCTTATTTCAGAACTCATCTCAGTCTTTTCAATTTCTAGTGCAGAATTCAAAAGTGCAATCTTTGCTTTCTCAATTTTTGTAGGCATGCCACTATGAACAACTTCTTTATCCAAAACAATGCCCTTGATAATTTGAGTATCGGTGATTGAACCACCTGCTTTCTTTTCAACTTTGATATTTTCAAGATCGATGGAATATGTCTCTGCCTTCTTTGTTGCAACTCCTAATATTGCATCTACTACAACTTTGGAAAGTATATCACTGTCTTCAGAGATTAATTTTGATTGCATACTGGTTGTGGCAATCTTGAGAAGTGTTTCCCTATCATCAGGTTTGATCTTTTTTGCCATTTCAGAGTAAATTTCTAGTGTTTTTTCAGCTGCTGCTTGATAACCTTCAATAATTACTGATGGATGAACGTCTTTTTTGAGAAGATCTTCTGCTCTAGCTAAAAGAGCGCCTCCAAAAACTACTGATGATGTAGTGCCATCACCTACCTCATTATCGACTGTTTTTGAAATTTCTACCATCATTTTTGCTGCTGGGTGTTGAACATCAATTTCTTTTAAGATAGTTGCACCATCATTTGTAATTGTAACATCGCCTAAGGAATCAACTAACATTTTATCTAAACCTCTTGGACCTAGGCTGCTTTTAACTAGTTCAGCAACTAGTTTGGCAGCAGCAATGTTGTTGTGCTGAGCATCTTTACCTTTTTGTTGTAGTGCGCTCTCTTTTAGAACTAAAACCGGTCCATTCGGGGTTTGTTGAATTGATGCCATTGAGATAAGCTACAATCCTTTGTATCCCCCTTTTTAACATTACTTAGTTGATTGGGTTAATGTAAGATCGTCTCTTAACATCTACAATTCCTCCAGATAAGATACGAATTGATGGAAGAGCAAGAAAAGGCAAGAAAAGAGGGATCAGATGTGGTCTTGAAAACTTACAACCAGAATCGACAATCGAGTTATTGACTTGTTCAAAGTTAGATAAAACTTTTTCAAATGAATCAGTGGAAATAATTCCTGCGAGTTGCAAGGGTAATGATGCAATAATTTTACCAGATTTTACCACAACTAGACCTCCCTGATTTTTTATAAGAGAATTTGCAGCAATTGACATATCAGAATCATTAGAACCAATTACAATCAGGTCATTTTCATGAAAACTCCAAGTTGATGCAAACGCACTAATGTCTGCTCCAAAATTTTCAAGAAAACCTATAGCATGTTTGTTAGTTCCATGAATTCTATCAAAAGCTGCTACTTTCCACACATCCTTATCTAAAGAAGTCAAAATATTTCCTTCTTTAGTGAATAGCTCTGCTGAGCCAAGTTTAGTTATAATTTCAGTTTGCATAAAAATAGTATTTGCAATAATGCTTTGCTTTTTTGATTTAATACCAAAGTCTTTGGGAGATAATTTGTTTAGTTTGACTGTTTTTTTAATCCATGTAGGAATAATTTTTTTCTTTATTGAGGTAACAATACTTCCATTTGAAACAACTAGTTTTCCACCTACAAAGACTTTGTTGGGTTTAAGAGATTTCAAGTCATCAAAAATTAAAATATCTGCAAGTTTTCCTGGTGCAATACCACCTAAATCTTTGCTCATGTTGTAATAATCAAAGCAGTTTTTTGAAGCCATTGAAATAGCATCTATTGGTTTTAGACCAAGTTTTATGGATTCTCTAACACAGTGATCAATATGACCATATTTTGTAATATCTATAGGATCAAGTCCATCAGAACAAAACATCAGTCTATCAAGACTTGTTCCATGAATCAATACACCTGGAATGATTTCTTTCAAGTCACGCCTAATTGATCCTTCTCTTATCATAATTGACATTCCTAGGCGTAATCTTTCTAAGACTTGATCAAAATTCAGAGGTTCATGACATGACAAGATTCCAGATGCAACATACGCGTTGAGTTTTTTTTCACTGGCTCCAGCAGTATGTCCATTAATTATGCAATCATTTTCTAACATAGTAGATAGAGACTTCATTGTTTTTGGATCTCGAAGTGTCACTTTGGTCCATGAAAAAACTTCGCCCAGTCCTAGAACATGAGGATGCTTGATTGCTAATTTTTCTTGTGATAATGATAAAGTTTTACTGTGACTGAATTTTCCATCAACAGGAAGACCGCCTGGAACAACTTGGAAAATTCTAATAGGTAAGTCTTCTCCAAGTTTTAAAAATTCTTGAAATCCTTTGTAACCAGATACACTAACAATGTCTATAGGATCTGAGAAAAGAGATGTCACACCACAGAGAAGTGATTTTTTTGCGAGTTCGGAAGGCAGGACAAACTGATCAATGTGTAAATGAGGATCAGCAAAACCGGGTCCCACATATTTTTCCTTGACATCAATGATAGTTGTTTTTGGTCCAATCGCATGCCCTGCATCTGGACCAACATATGCAATTCTATCATTAACTATTGCAATCTGAATTTTTGGAATGATCTCTTTAGTGTAAACGGATAGTAAGGAGCAATTTTTTAGGACAAGATCTCCTTTTTTGTCACCCATTGCCACTGAATTTAATGAAGAAATCGAATTCGCTAGGCTCGAAGTCATAAATTTTCTTGTATTTTGCACCTATTATAGATTCAATGCTTAAATTACCGTTGAAGCGGTTTTTTTCATATGAACATACCCAAGGTCATCCGCAAGTATTGTGCCAAATGTAAAACACATACTGAGCAGAAGGTCTCAATATACAAGGCAGGGAAAAGAAGAGGCTCTGCAAGAGGAGAACGTAGACATGCTGAACGTAAACGAGGGTATGGTGGACAAAAATTCCCAAAACTTGCAAAACCTGCAAAAGTTACAAAGAAAGTTACTCCAATTATGACATGTACTGTATGCAAAAAGAAATACAATAAACCAGGCATTAGAATTAAGAAATTTGAGTTGGTGGCAGCATGAAAAAGGATCATATTGAAATTCCAAAGCCATCAAGTAAGTTCCAGAAAGTTAATTGTAATGAATGTGGCGAGTTACAAGTAGTATATTCTCATGCATCACAAGCTGTGGTGTGTAATTCTTGTGGCAACAATATTGCTGAACCAACAGGTTCCAAAGCAAAGATTAATGGAAAAATCTCAGGTAGTGCTGAGTAAATCATAATCTTGTTTTGTGTTTAGATTAAAAGCGATTCTTTTATCGTCAATTATTATAAATTTCTCAGGTATGTTTTCTAGCACTGAAATATTTTTTGCATTTACTAATGAAATTCCTGTATAACAGCATTGTTGATTTTCAAAATCAAGCCAATAGTTAGAGGAAAGCTGTAATGATTCCAAGAATTTTTTTGTAACAAGGATTGTGGTCCAAATATTTTCTGATTTACATTGACTAACAATGTTTTTGATAATATCTCCGTCTAAAAACGGCAAATCAGCAGATGTAATCAAAACAAAATCATTTAATGATTTTAGAACTAAATTAAGATCTTCGACATATCCATTGCCTGGAGTATTGAAGAGATCAATATTATTTTCCTCCAATAATTTCTTTGTTTGTGGTGAGTTGGAACTTGTAATTGCCAATATTTTTGAAAAGCATTTAGAATTTACTAATGCATCAACTACATGAAGAACTATAGGTTTTTTGTATTTTAAAAGTAGTTTTTCTCCAACCAAGTTCATTCGGCTTCCTTTGCCACCAGCCATTACAATACCAATCATATAGAAACAAAAATTAGAAGAGATGCTAATCGAGTCAATTCGTTTGTGGCACCCAATACATCTCCTGTAATTCCTCCAAAGCTACGAGTAGTCAAAATGGTCAGAAATAGTGTAAATGTCACACCTATTCCAAATAAGAATAATCCAGTGGAACCGCCAAGAACAATCAATGGAATCAGAGTAATCACAGTTGCTAGCATCAATTTCTTTTTGTTTTTCATCAGTTCAACAAATGGTGAATTTGAGCCCAAAGAGGCAGATTTTCCTATACTTGCCATCAAAACCATTGAAAATTTTGCAAATATCTCGCTGAGTAAAATTGCCAAGAATAACTGATAACCGGTAGATAATGAGATTGCTATGATCAATCCCACAACATACAATACTATTGTGACTATTCCAGCAGAACCGGTAGAAAGATCTTTCATTGCTGCAAGTTTTTTTTCTTTTGTTCCCTTTGCCATCAGGCCATCTGCAAAATCTGCCAGACCATCAGTGTGGTGTATACCAGTAAGTATTGCTAATGAAACAACAACTAACAGACTTACTATCAATGGATCTAAAAATAATGAAAGTCCAAATCCTATTGAACCAACAATCAAGCCAATTGTAATTCCTACAATTGGAAATAGATACATGTATTTTGCAATTGTTTCAAGATTTGAATTGCTAGTTGGGATAATAGTCAGAAATGAAAAAACAGACCCAATTTCTTTAAGCATGAATCATCCATCCTAAATAAGATAAAAGAAAAAGAATTGGAATAACTACAATTCCACAAAACAATATTGAGGTGACTTTCATTATTGAAATAGCTGATTTTACATGATGTTTTGTAAATGAATTGTTTCCATCACCAAGTGAATAATGATCAATTTTTTCAAATTTTGCTCCTAGTGCACCTGCAATGGCTGCCATTGGATATCCAGCATTAGGACTTGTAGTTTTTCTTCCATCACGAATCATTATTTCATAAGATTTTCTCCAATCTTTTCCAAGAATCATAGCACCAAGTATCATGACAAATCCTGTTAGTCTTGATGGAATGTAATTCAAAATTTTGTCACAGTTTGCTCCAAACCATCCAATATTTTTGAAAATATCCGTCTTGTATCCAATCATAGAATCTGCAGTATTGATAACTCTGTAAACAAATGCTCCAGGTAAACCAAAAATTGCAAAGTAGAAAAGAGGTCCAGTTATACCATCTACAGTATTTTCACTGATGCTCTCCAATACGCCTGAAAATACATGGTTTTTGTCAAGATCCTTGGTATTTCGCTTTACAATCATGGATAAATTGTCTCGTGCAGAAGAGAGGTTGTTTTGTTCCAGGGCATCTACTACAGCAAGGGCATGTCTTTCCATTCCTTTTATTGCGATAGTTGTCTTTAGTAATACGCCACCCACGATTATTGAGATTATAATGTATATGTAATCTATAGTGATTAATTTAATTCCAATATTTAAAAAAATGATCAAAGATGCAACAGTTCCACTAGAAATTAAAATGATAAAAATACCGCCAAGTTTTTCTAAATTTTCAGATGGATTTTTTGTGTATGGAGTTAATTTTGCAATTAAAGAACCTATCCAAGCTGTTGGATGAAACTTGTTTCTAGGATCACCCACTGCAAAATCCAATACAAGTGCAAAAAATACTACTAGTATTGACTCAACTATCAATTTATCATCCTCTCTATTTCCCTAATATTCAAATTTGAATTTACTAATTTACTGAGTTTGTTAATCTCATTTTCTATTTTATCAAAATTTTTCTTATTCCAAGTGATATTCTTTGCTTTACCACTCAATGAATCTTCTTCTGGTAGATCTAAATCAATCATTGGTATTGTACCCAATACTGAACATTTTGTTATTTCTTTAATTTTTTTAAAACCTGGTTTAAGAATATTTATGTCTCCTCGAAATTTATTTATGATAAATCCTTTGATTAATTTTTGATGCTTTTTCTCTAAAAGCGACATAGTACCCACAATACTAGCAAATGAACCTCCTCTATCAATATCCGTAATTAATAATACTGAAGAATTAGATAACTCTGCCATTCTCATATTTGCTATATCAGATTTTTCTAAATTAATTTCAGTTGGGGATCCAGCTCCTTCTAAAATAATAAGATCATATTTTTTTTGAAGAAGTTTAAGTGATTTTGTAGCAATTTCCAGTCCTTGAGTTTTTACAAATTTTTGATAATATTCAGTAGCATGCATTTTCTTGAACATTTTTCCGTTGAGGTATACATTACTATAGTAATTACCAAGAGGTTTTAGTAGAATTGGATTTAGATCAGGTGTGATTTCACATCGTGCAGCTATTGCTTGTATGGCCTGGGCTCGAGATATTTCAAAATCTTTTGTCTTATAGGCGTAATTTGACATATTTTGAGATTTAAACGGTGCTACTGATAATCCTCTATCTGCAAAAATCCTACATAATGCTGCAACTAGTGTTGTTTTACCAGATCCTGATGATGTGCCCTGAATCATTAATGATTTCATAATTTCTCCAAAGCTTTGATTAATTTTTCATTTTCTTTTCTTGTCTTTACAGCAATTCGAATATAATTATCATTCAAACCTCGAATTGTACTACAATCACGAATCAGAATTTTATTTTGAAGTAATTTTGTTTGCAATATTTTCGATTTTATCTTTGTTTTTATTAAAATAAAATTTGTTGAAGAAGCATTACATTGAAAACTTTTTAGTTTAGAAATAGAATTGATTAAATAAAATGATTCTTTTTTAATTATTTCTTTTGCTTTTAGTAGATAAAATGGATTGGAGAGAGCTGCAGATGCTGCCTGTTGGGCCAATCCTGATACATTCCAAGGAATTTTAATTTTGTTTAAAATAGAAATAATTTGTTTTGATCCTATACCATAGCCAATTCGTAGACCAGCTAGAGCAAATGATTTAGTTAGAGAACGTAAAACAAACAAATTGTCATATTTTTTGACGAGTTTGATGACAGATTCATCATGATCTGGCACTAATTCAATAAAACATTCATCAATGAAAACTAAAGTTTTCTTTTTATTTGCAGATATGATTATCTTTTGCAAAGTTTTTTTTTTGATCAGAGAGCCTGTCGGATTATTTGGATTGCAAATAAAGATGCAACCATTGTTTGGAAGTTTTGAAATAAAATCATCAGAATCTTTTTCTAGATTCATTGTTTTAAAAAACGAGACTTTGGAGCCACTGAGTTTTGCTGCAGATTCATACTCACCAAAGGTTGGAATTGGAATCAAAACTGATGTTTTGTTTGATAAAAAGGCTTGACAGAAATTATAGATTATTTCTGTAGCGCCGTTTCCTACCACAATTTGAGAGTGGGATATTTTGGTATAGTCCTGCAAATGCAATCTAAGTTGGGTAGATTCCGAATCAGGATAGATTTGAATTGCATCTAAATGATTTTTTATGGTTTTACGCACAAGTTGGGAAGTGCCAATAGGACTGATATTTGAGCTAAAATCCAATATATCAGAACTCGGGTGAGTTATTGAAAATGGCCCTCCATGATGAACTCGCTTATGTAGGGATATGTTGGGATTTATCCTCATAATTTGAAATAACCTGTGCTAATATAGTATGTTTTGGTCAAATTCAGAAAACGATTATTAATTGAATGGAGAATTTTTAAATCGTGGATAAGAAACGAGTAGCAATTGTAGGAGTTACAGGTTCTGTAGGACAAGAATTTGTGCAATCACTAAATAATCATCCTTGGTTTGAAGTTACACAGATTGCAGCATCTGAGCGCTCTGCTGGAAAAAAATATCTTGATGCCATTAGAGATCCCAACAGTGGAATAATATCTTGGGAAGTAGATGGTCAAATTCCTGAATACATTAAAGAGATGACTGTAAGAAATATTGATGAATTAGATTTATCACAATTAGATTTGGTATTCTCTGCAGTTGAATCAAATGCTGCTAGAGACATTGAAACTAAAATTGCAGCAGAGTTACCAGTAATTTCAACAAGTTCTGCTTATCGTTATGAAGAAGATGTACCTATTTTAATTCCTGGAATAAATGATGAGCAGTCAGAATTATTAGAAATACAAAAGAAAAACAGAAATTGGAAAGGTTGGGTAGCACCACTTCCAAATTGCACCACTACAGGTTTAGCAATTACTTTAAAACCACTTTATGAAAAATACGGTGCAAAAAAGGTAATGATGACTTCAATGCAAGCTATATCTGGTGCTGGACGTGCTCCTGGTGTTTCTGCAATGAATATTACTGATAACATAATACCGTATATCGCAAAAGAGGAAGAAAAAGTAAGAATTGAAACTAGAAAGATTCTTGGTAAATTAAAGAACGGAAAAATTGAAGATGCAAACATCAGAGTAAGTTGTACATGTACCAGAGTTCCTGTAATTGATGGTCATACAGAATCAGTCTTTGTAGAAACTGAAAAAGACATAGATCCACAAATTGCAAAACAGGTCTATGACGATGCCAACAAGGAAAGTACGGTGGTAGGTCTTCCTTCATCTCCTGAGAAATATTATGCATTTCATGAAGATCCAACAAGACCTCAACCAAGAATGGAGCGTAGTGTTGGTGATGGTATGACAACAACAATTGGAAGAGTTGAGAAAGAACAATTGTTTGATCATGGTTTAAAGTATGTGTTGTTTTCACATAATAAAAAAATGGGATCAGCAAAAGGTGCTGTTTTGTTGGCAGAGATGCTTTACAAAAAAGGTAAAATTTAGACTATTTTTTGTAATTTTTACAATAATAACTTTATAAGATCCAGAAATCTAGATCGTTTCGGGTGTTTTAAACGGTAAAAGTTGATGAATTAGATTTACAAATTTTATCAGAATTATCTAATGATGCATCGATATCAGTTCCAAGATTATCAAAAAAAATTAATGTAAATTCATCAGTAGTGTATTCAAGAATTAAACGTCTGGTAAAACGAAAATTAATTGAACGTTTTACAATTGTTGTAAATGATGCAGAACTTGGTTACAATGTAAAGGCATTAACAGGAATAAACATGGATACAAAACAACGAGATCATATTATTGAAGAATTATTCAAAATAGACGGAGTAAGAGAAGTTGCCGAAGTTACAGGAAGATTTGATATTTTGGTAACCATGTATGCAAAATCATTAGATCAGATGCACAAAATGGTATCTGAAAAAATTGGACGCATTGAAGGAATACAATCATCAGAGTCATTTATTGAAATGAAGTCTCGCGCAAAAGCAATGCCATATAAGTCATTAAAGGATAGTGACTGACATTGCAAAAACAAAAATCTGAATCTCGTGTTGCAGTATATTATGAATTAACAAAACCAAAAATTTGGTATTTACTAGTTTTTACTGCATTTGGAGCAACCTTAACTGCATCAAATATTTACAATATTGAAGTTTCTCCTGCAACGTGGATATTGATGTTATTCTCTGTTGCTGCTGGATCGGCTGCAGCTAATACTCTAACGAATTATCATGACAGAGACATAGATGCAATAATGGAGAGAACAAAAAACAGACCACTTCCATCAAAAAGAATCTATCCTGCTGAAAAAGCTAGAAATTTTGGCCTTGCATTAGCTGGAATCTCTTTGGTTTTAGCATTTGGAATTTCATTTACAACTACTCTAGAACAAGGTCTTTGGGCAACTGCCTTTATCGCATTTGGATTACTAAACAATATTCTTGTTTATTCATACATGTTAAAGCGGAGTTCTAGAACCAACATAATTTTAGGTGGTTTATGCGGTGGTTCTCCTCCAATGATAGGATGGGTAGCTGTGACTATGACAGATTTATGGACGATGGGTTTAGCAATGGCAGGACTAGTGTTTATTTGGATTCCAATGCATATTTGGGCTTTAACCTTACATTTCAAAGAAGATTATAACAAAGTCAATGTTCCAATGTTGACAGCTGTACAATCTGAAAAAACATCAGCAAGAGCAATTGCAGGTTCAACTTTTGTAATGGTTTTATTTTCAATTGCACCGTTCTTTTTAACAATTGAAAATGGTGAACCGATGGTTGGTTCAGTTTATTTGTGGACTGCAATAGCATCTGGTGCTTTAATGATCATATTATCAGCTTGGGTAATAACAAAACCTATAGAAAAAGCATCCTGGACATTGTTCAAGTTTTCCAGTCCATATTTGGCAGTTTTGTTCATAGCGCTAATGATTGATTCAGCATTATAATATACTGTTATTTTTATCCAAACTATTTAGCTCGGATGTAATTTTAGAATGTGTTTGCATAAGTGATTCAATTTCATTTTGTAATTGAGAAGAATTCCATTTAGAATTAACTAGCAAAGTCAATTTCATAATAATACTCCATTGAATATTATTTTGTTCATCAATTAATTCAAGAAATCGTTTCCCTTTTTCATCTTCTGACATAATTTTTAAATATTTCACAATCATAAAAAGTTAGCAGAAAGCATACATCAAGATTAACTTAAATGAAATTCTCAATTATCAGTAAATTAAATTATTTTCCATTGTTGGTAATTATATAATTTCATAATTTTATTAGCAGATAAGATTTACAAATATTGTTGAAATGTAGCATATCAGAGTGTAAGATTAGAGCCGAGCACTTAGTAAAAATAGGATTTAAAGAAACTAGAAATTTATGCAAATATCATTATGATTTATTTAAGAACAAAGAAGAAAAACACATACCAGGTTTTAGTAAAGCATCAAAATTTAAAGAAAAATAGGCACATAATTCTTACATTTTGAAATAATTGAAAACTTTAACATCTACTATTTGGAATGTAGTTTATGGCTATAAAGAAGAAAACTAGTCCAAAAAAGAAGCCGGTAAAAAAATTAGTTGCTAAACCAATAAAACAAACAAAGCCTTCAACAAATAAACCAGAATTTGAAAAGGCATGGAATGAATATAATTCCGCATTAAACGTATGGAAGGAATCACTAGCACAGTGGCAAAAAGCAACAAACGATACATTGATGACATATCATGATGCATGTCAAAGAGCTTTAGAGTCAGATACAGAACTTTTGAAAAAAGTTAGCTCAAGTTGGGAAAATACATGGCATGAAATAGGTCCAGAATACATAAAGCAACAAACAAAGATGATTGAAAATATATTTAAAGAAACTAACATTGACTCAATTAAAAAATTTAATGAGCAGTGGGAAAAATTTTTAAAAACTTCGGGGGATGATTCAATTAAAGCATATCAAGAAGCCATTAAACAATTTAATCAAACTTGGCAATCAAGTCATGAATAATAATATTTTTTTAAATTAAAATAGATAAAAATTCAAAGATAAATTTTTAAGATTATTCCATTATGCATATTTCATCTGAAAAAGAAATAGCTGATAAAACATCATTAAAATTAATTGGTTTTGTAAGAAATGCAAGAACACCTAAACTAGTACATTCCTGAAAAATTTCAATACGGTCATTACCAGTTATCACTATAATTTTAGATGTTGGATCTTGAAATCTAATTTTTTTTAAAACACTTAATCCATCAAGTTTAGGTATTACCAAATCTAAGAATACAAGTTCAGGTTTTTGAGAATAATATTTCTCAATTGCTTCAATTCCATCACTTGCCTCAGCTACAACATCATGATCATGTGCCAAAAGAAAATCCTTCAACAGAAAGCGTGATTCTTCAGAATCATCAACAATCATCATTCTAGTCATACATTATAGTTCACATTAATGAATTTAGAATAGTGAGTGTATGAAAGAATGACGTACACTTAATCTAGCCACAAAAAATAGGATTATAATTGGTTTTATCAAATTCATTTTAAAATGGAAATATCAATTGAACCATGGAAGAAATTAGTAATTCATGAAGTCATAGAATACAAATTTGATGACTGGGTAAAACAAATAGCATTCAGTACCAGATCATCAGGAGGTGCGATTCCAACTATGCAATGGACAAATGGAATTGTGTTTTCTCCTTCTAATTTTCCAACAACAAACGTAACAGTTGAAGAACAATTGAAGGGAATACTTCATTGGTCATCCGTATCTTTTGCAATAAAAGAAAAATTCGAGAAGCAAATAGTAATTGAAAATGCTACAATAAATCTTGTAGATGTTAGCGTAAATGAAATTTTTAAAGAACTTGCACAAAATCTAAAGAAGCAATCAAAATTTGCAATCAATTCTGGCAAAGAATAATGAATATTGAAGAAAAAATAGAAGAGTGTGAGTACATTCTAAAACGAATGAGGCAATTTGATCCTGATCCATATTATGTAAATTATTTTTTTAATTCATATCTTTTTTTGGTGAATAAAGTATATGCCGGAATTTTTGAAGAAGCAAATAGGGATTTTGGGTTATTTGTATCAGAAAAATTTGATAGAGATACACTTTTAGAAAAAGCAAAAATAAAAAATGATCAAAAGGCAATTGACTTTATCTCATGGTTTGATGAAAAATATGATGAGGAACATAAAAATGTGTATCCAAATTTTATTAAAAAAAGTTGTAAATTCCAAAAAGAACATAAAAAATTTCCAAAGATCAAGATTATGATTAGTACAAAGGAGAGATATCCAGGAGATCCTAATCAAGAAATTACATCTGATTTAAAAAATGAAAAATTAAAATCAAAAGATGAATTACAAATTGAAATAAGAAGACAAATTCCGATATTTTTAGAGGTAATTAATTACAAAAGAAGTATCCATAATGAGCCAAAAATTAATGAAAAACAGGTTTTTGTTTCAACGTTTTTAGATATAGATAGTAATGATGAAAATATAGAAATTGTATACGCTTCCAAAATTTACATTTCCGTAATGAAGAGATTTTTAATTGAGGCAAGAGAGAAAATCAGAGAATTGACTACATGGACATGATTTTGGAAATGTTCATTAGTTTTTTCATTTGAGATGGATTACAAATAAAGAAAGAAAAGAGTTCTAACTTCTCAATTTATTTGAGTTTAGGCCACATGTTATTCCATGTTTCTGCAAATTTTTTCATCATTTCGCCATAAGCTTTCATGTGTTCCATACCAGATGAATTTAGAGTCTTTTGCCAATTTTCTGCAAACTGTTTGAAAGTTGACGCATTAGTCTCATTGAGAGACTTTTGCCAAGCATCTCCAAATTCTTTAAATGATTTCATTCCAGCATCACTAAGTGATTTTTGCCAATTTTCACCAAATAGCTTCATAGTGTCTACACTAGATTCCTTGGTGGCTTTTTCCCATACCTCATTAAATTTAGTCTGCATATCATTAGATGCATTTTGGATTTGCTCAAATACGGTTTTCCAGTTTTCAAGTGATTTTGAATATTCTCCCCAAAGAGAATCCCATTCATTTGATTTTTCTTCTGAAGTCATAATTAGCAATAGTTTTTGATACTCTTAAACTGATCCATTAAAATCAAATACTATGTTTTTTGCGATGCTTTAATCTCTCTTCCATTCTGATCTTTCCCTCAGCAAATTTTATTCTATCTTCATCAGTTTTAAGTAATAATTTTGGCGCATGTGCAGGTTTTCCATTTTTATCTAACGCAACAAAAGTTACAAATGCAGTTCCAGTAATGGTTTTGATTCCAGTTACAATATCTTCTGCTTCAGCTCTTACTTCTATTTCCATTGAAGAATTATGAACGTAGTTTATTCTTGCATTTAGTTTTAAGACATTACCAACAAAAACAGGTTTTATGAAATTAACACTATCCATACTAACAGTTACAGCATTTGATTGAGAATGTCTTTGAGCTACAATTCCAGCAACCATATCAATGTGTTTTAAAATTTCTCCTCCAAACACGTTTCCAGCAGGATTTGCATCGGAAGGAAACATTCTAACAATTACATCTGCGCTTGATTCTTCGGGACTTTTTTCTCTAATCGTAGAATTCTCGGATTTATTTTGCAACATGGTATTTTAGATTTCATCCAATTTAATTTAAACAGTTTTAGTTAAGAAGACTATTTAAAATAATTTTCAAGTTTAATTTTGCTTATTTTTGGAATTTTTGCCAATTCAAATCCTTCTGGGCGTTTTAAAAGAGATCTTGTTGCATCTATACCCATTTTTGTAGTCCTCAATTTCTTTTGATCACTAGAAGGATCGAGGCTAGAACCTCGTACATTTTTTATTATTATCAAATCTTTATCAGCTTGAAATCTTGTTGCCATTGCATATTCAACAGATTCTGCATTATTAGGATCAATATCTTCATCTACAATAGTTACTTGTTTTAGTGAACGGTGTGATTCAAATGTTTTTTCAATTATTTTTTTTGGATCAGAATCAGTTTTCTTTTTTATTTGTACTACTGCATGTAACCAATTACATCCACCATTTGTCATTGATACCTGTTTGATTTGAGGAAATGCTTTTTTTAATTCTCCATTTAATTTTGATTCAATTGGCATTCCCATCAATAATCGATGTTCTGAATAACCAGAAAGAACATCATGAAAAATAGGATTATTTCGATAATATAATGAGTCTAACTCAAAAATTGGTTGTGATCTATGATGATCATATGTTTGAAGCATTTCCACCATCCATTCGGGATGAGTTTTATCTTGTAAAATTTTTCCTTCTATTACAATTTCAGTTCCAGAAGGAACATGTAAACCAGTGTAAGGAAGTTTGGTCAAAGTGAGTTTATATCCTAAAAGGGAATTTGCAATATCGATTTCATCTTTACCCCATTCAGCTTGATAAGCACCTGCAATTGATATTGCTGGATGTACTCCTACAGTTACTGCAATTTTGAGATCTTCGCGGTGTTCTTTTGCATCAATAAAACATCGATGCAGGTGTCTTCCTTCAACCATTCTAATTGAAAAATGAGTTTTATCAATTGGCATCATCCTATGAAATGACGAGTTTTGTTCTCCAGTTTCAGGATTTTTGACATATGCAATTGAAGAAGTTATGAAAGGTCCAGATTCTTTTTCAAAATGAGTGACAATAGGCATAATTGATATATTTCTTGATTTATTTTCCATGAATTTCCCAGAGGAAACAATTTTGGGTTTTTTTGCTGTTTTAATGGCAGATGTGATATTTTCATGAATTTTTTCTTCGGTGCTTCCAATTGCTTGAGCAAATCTTTTCCTAGTGCCTACAAGATTAGAAACTAAACTAAAATCACTTTCTGCAATATTTTCAAATAAAACTGCGTTTGAACCATCGACTTTTGCAGTAATCCCTGCAATTTCATATTTTGTTGAAACCTTTCTTTTAATAGTTTTGAGTTCACCGCTCTTTTTTATCAGTGAAAGATAATTTCGTAAATCGGTCAATTCTGAATCATCTCCATAATTTCTGTCATTATAGCTTTTGCAGTATCAGGTTCTAATTCTTTTTTGATAAATGCCGAAACAACTGCAATACCTTTCATTCTAGTACTGATTCTTTCCGCAGTTAATTTTAGAAACAGTGATTCAGTTCGAGATGGAATTATAGTTGTAGTAATCGCGTTTGGGCCAGTAGCCAATGACACTACCATTGATCCTAATTTGTTAGATCCTTCGGTTACAGAAACAAAGTATCCATTCTCAAATTTAATAATCTGTAAAGAAAAACTTCGACTCTCCAAATTAACGGTTTTCTGTGAAAACCCATTTGGAGAGTTCAATGAGCTATGAACAAATCTTATGCTTTTATTGCTATTGATTCAGTTTCTGGGATAGATTCTGCTTTAATTTTAGCAGCTTTTGGTGTTTTAGCAGCTTTGGCTTTAGATTTTGTTTTAACTACTATAACCTCTTCAATTTCTGGTTGATTTTCAGCAATTGCTTTTGCTTCAATAGAATCAGCTTCTACTCTTGCACGAAGTTTTGCTTTGTATTTCAGGTTACGTGGTTTTGTTCTTAATCTATATCCACAACATGGACACCAGAGTCCTTCCCATTTGATGAATATTTCGCAAATTTGACATCGTCGTTGTCCAGAAGCATACCTTCCAGTTCCAACAGGCTTTTGAGCCTTGTATCTAACGCAAATTCCTTTACAAGTCATCTTAGTAATTTATATAGAATTCATATGTATATAAGGATGGATCGATAAAATATCGTAAATATTGATGAAAATAATCAAATAATTACAAGTTATAACACGATCAATCTAATTTGTTTGGAAAAAAAATACAAAATCTTCAATAAATATGTATAGCTAATTTGAGATGAAAATATTTTATAAAAAATATAGTAGTAATAGTCTAATTAAAATCATGATTTCATTAAAAATTTGTTGAAAATATAATTTCTATGTCATTACAATATATCAGAAAAATTTGATTAATACAAATTATAATTAATTTTAAAATGATGAAAACTTACCCGGTCATAGAAAGAGGTAAAACAAAATGTCGGTAACCTTCTCTTTGTGAAATATATTTCGCTGAAAGCATATCACGTTTTCCTCTCTGATTAAAATTTTTAATTTTAAGACTGGTTTTGCTTTCGTCAACAAATTCCAACTCAAAAGAAGAACAAAATCTCAGATTAAGCATCGTTACTATTTCTTTTGCTATATTCATATTTCCATTTCCAATTTTGATTATCTTACGTTTGGCTCTCAAGCCACCTAAAACTCTGATAATATGCAATACTGAATCTTCAACTGATGAATTAAACGAGCTTTCAATCTCTCGTCCAAAATAAAATATAGAAAGACCTATTCTTTGCCCAGGATCAACTCCAATTATTAGATCCTGCTCATAGCCCAAAGATAGTTTTTGAATTAGTCCTCGGATAACTGTTGGATGTTGTTCGAATGTATCCTCATGTAGCATGGGTTTTTTACATTCTATAGGAGCTTCTCTTCTTGTTGTTAAAACCAAATGTCCATCATAGTTTGGAATGTCCTCAGGAAGTATTGAGTCAAAAGATAATTTTAGAATCTTTAGTGAAGTTGAAAATCTATAATATGGTTTACCGTACGTAGTTGCAACTCCAATACGAGTATTAAGTAATGGATCGATGTTTTGGGTAAAATAATATGCGATTTAGGTTTATGCCTTCAAAACAGTTGACACGACATGTTTCACTGCTTCGTCAAAGTGTGCGTCAATATTTGATTGAATTTCAGATAATTTCACTTGTCCTTCTTTAACGATCTTTGCAGATTCAGCAGTTGCTTTTGTTTTAGAGGCATTTATGATTAATTCAGCTTCTTTTGTGGCCATTTCTCGTGTTTTGTTTAAAAGGTTGTCAATTTCATTTAATGCCTTTACAGATAATTGTTTTTTCATGTCTGCAACTTTACTGTTAAGGGAATCCAGATTATCTTCCAATCCATTTAGTGATTGAATAATTCCAGTTACTTTTGATTCAGCCATATTGCTCATGATACCTCGTTTTTTTAAATCCAATACTTAAATCATTCAATTTTTATGTATTTTTAGGCACGTATAAGAGCAAAAAATTATCCAGAAGTCAAAAGTAAAATTGCTCTTGCTAGATCGCCTTTGGCTTCTTCTAGTGCATTTTTAGCCTTGTCTTCATCTACGCCAGCTTGCTGACTAACTAACTGAATATCTTCATCAGAAAATATTGGAACATCTAGTTCTCGTTCCTCATAGCTATCTGCAGTAACTGTGAAAATAGAATTATCCTTTGCCTTCATCTCTGTAACAGATGGTTTTGATACAATGATCTCTTTTTTATCAGTCTTGATGATTACTTCTTGTACATTTGGGATTTCCTTCATATCAAGTCCCATCTTATCCATCATTCTTCGCATTTCACGATTGCCACCTCGCATCATGATGATAATCCCCCATTGCGACTTTTTAAACTATCTCTGACTCTAATGGCCATTCCCCTATTAAAGTCAGAAATCATCTCAGAAGACAAAATTGCTTTTCCTACTGCAATCACTTTATTGTTATACAATACTGGAGTATCTGATGCAATTCGTATGTTTTTACCACACCATACAACATGTTTACAGAATACAGATTTTCCTTCTTCAACAAATGGTGCTGCATCTTGGTTAATTTCTAAACAGTTTTCCTTGAATTTTTTACTTTTCAATAAGATCTGAGCAAAATAAGGACTGATGGCAAGACCACCGTCAATTCTTAAGGTACACAATAATTTTCCTTGATGTGTTACAGTTCTAATTCTGCCAGTTTTTCTTGAGAAAGTAATTTCAATATCCTTAGGCAAATGTTTTGAGACACCGTCTCCAAATAATGCATCAATTGTGTACTTTAATTTTAGAACTTGATCCATGTACCCATTACAATTTTTTCTAAATATTAGTTCAGTGATAGCATATATTATTAGAACCAAACTATATAGATTAGATTTTTTAATGTAGTTTGTGGAAGAAAGAGAGGAAACAAGAAAAATTCAGTTCACAGGTAAGTCTTCATACATAGTTTCATTACCTAAACAATGGATAATGGATCTTGGGTTAAAACAAGGAGATCAAATTCGAATGATACGAAAAGATTCATCAACATTAGAGCTATATCCACCAAAATTTGAGACAAGATCTCAAAAAAAAGAAGACGCTACAATTGAGATAGACGAGGAGGAAACAGCAGCGATTGTAAGAAAATTGATTTCTTTGTATTTTTTAGGTTATAAAACAATCAATATCAAACCAAAAACTGGGAGACTAAGCCCAAATCAAAGAAATGCGGTGAAAGAAGCTGTAAAAAGAATGTTGATGGGATCTGAAATCATTTCAGACTCTACAGGAGGAATCACTGTCCAAGTTCTTGTTAATCTACTGGAACTCTCTATCGATGGAGCATTCAAGCGAATGATTCATCTGGCAAAATCAATGTCAAAGGATGCAATTTTAGCAATGAGGGAAAACAATTTGGAGCTTGCACAAGAAGTAATCAATACAGATGATGAGGTAGATAGATTTGGATTTTATATAATTAGACAATTAAAAATTGCAATTCAAAATGAACATATGTTAAAAGAAATGGGTTTTAGAAATGCCAGAGATTGTCTTGGGTATAGATTAGTTGTAAAAAATATTGAAAGAACTGGAGATCATGCAGCATTTGTTGCAAAGGACATATTAGAATTTAAAAAACCAGTAAAGAAAGAGATAGTAGAAAAAATTGAAGAGATGAATGAATTTGCGTTATCTGTTTTAGATGATTCATGTTTAGCACTATTCAAAGAAGACTATGTACAAGCTGAAAAAACAATTGAGAAGACAAATGAGATTACAAAATATGAGAAAAAAGTAAGAGACGCATCAAAGTCACTTAAAGATGATGAAGAAATTTACAGAATCAGAAGAATGACTGAAAACATAAGGAGAATTTCAGAATATGCTAGCGACATAGCAGAAATTGTCCTTAATATGAATATAGAAAAATCATTAAAGAAAACAGTATGATTATGCGTAAAAATAGGCATCAGAATGAAATTTTCAGATAATAAAAAAGAATTTCCAGATTGGGACTTGTATTATAAGCAAAATAATGTGGAGTCAATGCCATGGTATGAAAAGAATCTAGATTTAGACATGCTAGAAGAAGTTCAGTTTTTAGAAAAAGGGGAATTTTTAGATCTTGGGACAGGGCCTGGAACACAAGCTGTAGAGATATCTAAAAAGGGGTTTAAAGTAACTGGGTCTGATATATCGACGTCTGCTATTGAAATAGCCAAATCATCTACAAACAATGTAAATTTTGTAATAGACAACATACTTAGTTCAAAGTTTGAAAACGAATCTTTTGATTACATATTAGACAGAGGATGTTTTCATGTGTTATCAGTTGATGAGAGAATAACATATCTAAATCAAATAAAGCGAATTTTAAAGAAAAATGGAATAGTTTTTTTAAAATGCATGAGTAAAAATGAGAAAAACATACCAGATGATAAAGGACCTCATAAATTTTACAAAGAAGAAATAACTAATTATTTTGAGAGTGATTTTTACATTGAGAAAAGTAAAGATACTGTGTATTATGGAACTCTTAAACCATTACCAAAAGCACTCTTTTTTGTAATGAAAAAATTAGTGAAGATTTAACTTGAGTAACATATGAGAATATTGTAAATAAAATGAATTCCGCAATACTGATTACATATGACAAAGAAGATGCGGTAACTGAAGCTATAGGATTATGTGATGCTGCAGGAATACAAGTTATACATACAATAAAACAGCATTTTCTAAAGAAACCAAAATATGGGATTAGCGGAGGAGTTTTAGAGAAATTAGAAGAGCTTGTAGGAAAACTCAAACCAGATGTTATTGTTTTTGATGAAATATTAAAACCGAGTCAAAATTATAATCTAGCCTCTGTACTACATAGAGAAGTTTTAGATAGAGAGGCATTAATTCTAGAAATTTTTGAAAGCAGAGCATCAAGTGCAGAATCTAAATTACAAGTAAAGTTAGCCCAACTTCGATATGAGTTAGTTAGAGCTAAAGAAAAAGTACGTCTTTCCAGTATGGGTGAGCAGCCAGGGTTTATGGGAATAGGAAAATTTGAGATTGATGTTTATCATGATGATATCAAACATAGAATGCAATCTATAAAATCAAAACTTGAAAAAGCTGGAAAACAAAGAGAGCTTCATCGACAAGGAAGAAAAAGACTGGGATTCAAGACAATATCTCTGGCAGGATATACTTCATCAGGCAAAACAACATTGTTTAATAAAATTACAGGAGAATCCAAAGAACAAAGCAAAAGTCTATTCACAACTCTATCTACAACTACAAGAAGATTTTCTATTGATCATGAACCATTTTTAATTGCAGATACTGTTGGATTTATCAGTAAATTACCTGCGTACATGATTGATGCATTCAAATCTACATTAGAGGAATTGATTCATACGGATATCATAATAGTTGTAGTTGATATCAGTGATTCATTATTTGAATTGAGAAAGAAATTTGCAAGCTGTATGCGAACTTTAAGTGAATTGGGAGTTGAAATGGATAGGATAATTTTTGCTTTAAATAAATCAGATTTATTGACAACTAGTGAAATTGAAGAAAAAATAGAAATTCTTAATTTAAAAGATTATAAAAAACGTATTGCAGTGTCAGCTAAAACAGGTTATAATGTCAATGAGTTAAAGGATCTAATCAAAGAGATTATTCAAAGTCAAAAATCACCAGAATTTAGAAAAGAAACTCCAAAAGGGTTTGATAGTACATATGGTAATTGAGGTTGTAAGGATTGGACAACGTCTTGTTAGAGATGACAGAGTTACCACACATGTAGCTCTAGTTGCAAGAGCTTTTGGTTGCTCCAAAATATTTATGACTGAGGTAAATCCTGAGATTAGAGAAACTTTAGAAAAAATCAACAAGACATGGGGTGGAAATTTTGCTGTGGAATTTATTGATAATTGGAAGTCAGTTGTAAAAAAGAAAAAAGGAGAATACAAAATAGTTCATCTCACTATGTATGGAGAAAGCATCAATGATGTAGATGATCAACTTAGAAAAGAAGATAATTTACTAATAGTAGTGGGTGCGGAAAAAGTACCTAGAGAAATATATGAACTTGCAGATTACAATGTAGGAATAGGAAATCAACCTCACTCAGAGATCAGTGCTTTAGCCATACTTCTTGATCGTATTCAAAAAGGAGAGCAGTTTAAGAATAGTTTTCCAGGTGCTAAAAGAAAGATCATACCTACAAAAAAAGGTAAAAATGTACTAGTAAGCGGAACAAGGGATTAATAATAGAAAATCATGAGTGATTAGAGTTGGTAGACAAATACGAAGACCCATTTGTTAGAATTGCATCCATGATAGGAGGAGACGAGTATCTCAAGGTTGCAAGATCACTTTTAAAGGCTGAAGACGCTACAGATGAGGAAATTGCAAGTTCTACAGGTTTAAGGATAAACATGGTCAGAAAAGTTTTGTATGATCTATTTGGAAAATCGCTTATCACTGGAATTAGAGTTAAAGATGAACGAAAGGGATGGTTTGTCTACAGATGGAGAACACGAAGAGAAGAAGTAGAGCATTTCATAGAGAGTCAAAAAAAGAAAATCACTGAAAGGTTGCAACAAAGATTTGATTATGAAAATTATTCAGATTTTTACCATTGTGGAAATGAAGATTGTCACAGAGTTACATTTGAAAATGCGTTGGAGGGGATGTTCAAGTGTCCATCTTGTGGAAATGTATTGAATTTAAAAAAGAACGACAAATCAAAAAAGGCCTATTCGAAAAAAATCGATGAAATTAAAAAAGACATGCAACAGACATTCTAGTGTTTATATAATATTTAGAAAAATAAGAACTAGAATTAATGCAAGAACTTCTCATATGATGATCAAATTATATAGAAAAATACTTTCAGAGCGTCTAAAAATTTGATAAAGAAGTTACTGAATTAAATAGGAGAATTTAGTGGATAAATCCTGAATCAAATAACTACTACAAATCCAGCAACGGGTGAAGAGATTGGAAAATATTCATCAATGGACAAAGAGCAAGTATTCCAGTTAGTTGGAAAGGCAAAAAGAGCTTTTCCAGAATGGAAAAAAGATTATGAAAAGCGTAGGAGTTATGTATACAATTTAGTTGAATATTTAAAAAAGAACAAAATGGAATTGGCAAAAATTGCAACGTCTGAAATGGGAAAAGCAATCAAAGAGTCAATTGGTGAAGTTGAAAAATGTGCATGGGCCTTGGAGTTTTATGCAGATCATGGAGACAGTTTTCTTTCTGATGAGGTATTAAACACAGATGCAAGAAAAAGTTTTCTTACTTTTGAACCACTTGGCGTAATCGGTTCAATCATGCCTTGGAATTTTCCTTATTGGCAAGCTCTAAGATTTGCTGCACCATGTTTAATGGCAGGAAATGTGATAGTAATGAAACCATCTAGAATTACCATGCAATCTGGAATAGAGATTGAAAAGGCATTTACTGAATCAGGCATGCCAGATGGAATATTTCAGACGGTGGTTGGAAGTGTGGAATCTGCCAATCATCTCATAGATTCTGATGTTAATGCAGTGACATTTACAGGCAGCACAGATGCAGGTGCTAAAGTAGGTGAAAGAGCTGCGAAGAATTTAAAGAAATGTGTTTTGGAGCTTGGAGGAAGTGATCCATTTATTGTATTAGATGATGCAATTATTGAAAAAGCCGCAGAGGGAGCTGTTAAAGGCAGATTCATCAATTGCGGTCAAAGTTGTGTCGCATCAAAAAGATTCTTTGTTGGTAAAAATATTGCTAAAGATTTTATTGAATTATTTATCAAAAAAGCATCACAATTAAAAGTTGGAGATCCTACTTCGATTGAAACAGATATTGGACCTTTATCAAGTAAAGGTGGTTTAGAAACCATTTCAGGAATTGTAGAAGATGCAAAAAAGAATGGTGCTGAAATTCTTTTAGGTGGTTCAGAGATGGATAGAAAGGGTTACTTTTATCAGCCCACGATTCTTACAAATGTTAAACCAAATATGAGAATTGCAAAAGAAGAGACATTTGGTCCAGTTGCTCCTATAACAATAGTAGAAAACGAAAGTGAAGCTGTAAGACTAGCAAATGATACAGAATTTGGACTGGGGGCAAGTATTTGGACTAAAGATTTAGCAAAAGCTGAAAAAATATCCAGACGAATAGAATCTGGAATAGTTAGTGTCAATAATGTGGTAATTTCAGATCCAAGAATTCCATTTGGTGGAATAAAACACAGTGGGTTTGGAAGGGAATTATCAAGGTATGGAATTCTTGAATTTGTGAACATAAAATCAGTTAGATTCTATGACAATCTGAGTCATCATCACTACGTCGAATAAGTTTTCTCGATAATGAGAATCAGAGTTCACCTTAAGTATGATTTTTACGTATAGGTCTACGGCGAGGACACTCATTTACAATAGGTTTTTGGGTGAAGATCAATATGATCTTGGGAACGCCTTGAGCTTTGAGGTATAATCAAAGTTCATGATTCCCGTTGAATAGTCCTCGTCAGTTTTCATCATCAGCGTCATAATCACATTCTTCTAATTCAATATGAGTTGGACTTCCATTATCATTAAAGTAAATTTCAACACAGATGTCAGACGCTAAAGTTGAGGCTAAAGTTTCAGCTAATTCCTTAGGAAAGTTATCCGATATGTTGGAAGTTGAGGAATATTTGTATTCAGTAAGTTCATCCTCATGATAGAAATCTATCTCAATATCCCCATTTGTGTATTTTCTGACTCCAACCACTTGACCAAATATACTATATGACAAATTTAATTTCCATGTTGGGAAACATCTCGAGTTAGAGTTTCAGCTAATTGTTCATAATGCTCTCTGGTTTTTCCAGTTTCTTTTAGTTTCAATTCCTCAATTTCATTTAATTCTTTATCTACCTTCTTTGAAACATATTGTAAACGTGCTTCGGCCATCATAAACAATCTATTATTTTCTTTCCACAAATGTTCTGTTATATGTTCTACATATTGTTGCATATCACTAATCAATTTTTTAGAATTACCAGATGTGATGTAATCTTTAGCAGAATTTTCCATTTCTTTTCCAATTTCTCGTGAACGTTCATGATCCATCAACATCATTGCAATTGGACCCATATTACGTGGCATTCCTGCTTGTTCTAATGCAGGAAATAATGAATTCTCTTCTTTGCTATGATGACAAACATCAGTGAAATTCTTTGTAAAATCAATTACAGGTAACAATATAGATTCAGGAATTTGTTTTCCATCATTTAGAAGTTGAATTGTAGATTCCATTGCTTTGATGACTTTTTCTATTAGATCATGATCTCGTCTTAAAGATGCAGTCGACATAATAATTACAAATGAAATCTGATATCTATATCTTATTCAGATTTCCAGATAAATAATTAAAAGATAGGAAATTTGTTAACGAATTACTCGTTAACAATTTTGTGTTTTTAACGATTAGAAAGGCTTTTTGCTTTAACAAATGCCCAAATCTTTTTTGTCATTTCACTTGGTGCAATAGGTTTGTTACCAAAAACTTGTTCCACAGTTTCTTGACGACCTGCAAAACTAATTGCATAACCACCAAATGCTGGTTTTCCAGATTTTGATTTGCTTGGTGATTTTACCTTAGCTTTTGATTTTTTACTAGTGCTTTTAGTTGTAGTCTTTTTTGTTGTAGCTTTCTTTTTTGCTGCCAATTTCTTATTATATTTTAAATTAAGTATAATAACTTACACTTTTGTATAATGTAAAACAAGATAATTTTTGAGTCTTTTTATTGTATTTAATCTGAGTCTGGGCGATTTTATGATTTTATCAAAACCTTTTCCTTGAACAAATGTTATCGCATCAGTACCTCCAATAACAAATGGAGTAAGAGTTATCAAAAGTTCATCAAACAAATTATTTTGTATAAATTGCCAATTAACAGTTCCACCACCTTCAACCAGAACGGTATTAATTTTTCTTTTACTCAGGATATTCATTAATGATTTTATGTTAACTGAATTTTCACCTGTTATGATTATTTCAATGGGAAATTTTTTTAGTTTTTGTAAATTTGGTTTACTAATTTTTTTAGAAACTGCAATAATTGTAGGAACTTTATTACATGTTTGTAAAATTTTTGAGCCAGTAGATATTGTTCCTTGAGAATCCAAAATTATTCTTATAGGGTTTTTTCCTTTTGCATATCTTACAGTAAGTAATGGATCATCTCTATGTACTGTATTTTTTCCTACAAGTATAGCATCAACTCTTGCACGAAGTTTATGAAGTCTAATCCTATCTTTTTTAGAAGATAATTTTGAATCACCCAAACGTGTAGCGATTTTTCCATCAATTGAAATTGCAGCACTCAAAATTACATGAGGTCTAGATTTTTCCATGAACTATTTTACCTCCAATCATCACAGCTCGAATAGCAGACTCAGATGCTCTATGTACAATAGATGCATGTGGATTATGCATTGGCTCTAAATCTAATGCATGTTTATCTATGAAAATACAATCTGCAAATTTACCATTTTCAATCACTCCAATATCTTTTCTCAAAATTTTTCCACCATTCACAGTTGCCATTTTTAGAATTTCTTTTGGACTAACTCTTTTCTTGTGGATACCCATGGTTACTTTCCACAAATAATCCATTTCTCTAAACATGTCTGGCGAGTTTATCATAACATTATCAGTACCTAATGCTATTGTACAACCAGCTTTTTTCATCAATTCAATGTCAGGAATTCCTTCAGCAAGTGCAGCGTTTGCTCTAGGACAAATCACAATTCCATGAGTTCTTTTTGTTGCTGCATATATGTCGCCTGATGAGGCATGAGTCATGTGTATAAGAAAATGAGGTTTTAGATTCAATGCGCGTATTGTTTCAGATTTCCCAGTAATCTTTTTTGATGTAGAAACACTTTGTTTTGTCTCAGATGAATGAATAGCCCGAATTTTAGGCGTACCAGAGTAATAATTTAGTACTGAGGTGCTATTTTCATTTGCACCACTTACTCCAATGCCATCACATTTTTTTAGTAATTCTGTGAGTTCATCCATTTTATGCCTTGGTAGAGGGATGTTTTTTTTAATTTCAATTGGTCCTTGATAGAATTCCAGCCTTCCAAGAATAATTGAACGAAGTGGCAATTCAGACAGAACTTGTTTTAGCAGTAAAACACCCTCAATTCCCCCCTCCCTAAAATCGACAAAAGTTGTAATTCCTTTATTTAACATAGAATAACAAGAGTTTTTCATAAAACTTGCAAGATATTTTTTGTCTGTATTTTTTAGAATTATTGGTTTAGCTCCAGATACAGGATGAATTCGTTTGTCAACTGAACTGTTAAGCGTGACATCTTTTGCAATAGAATCGCCTATGTGTGTATGACAATTAACAAATCCTGGAATTAATAACAATCCTTCACAGTCTAATGACTCCTCTTTTGCGCTAGCTCCTATGTTAGGTTGAATTCGTTTGAATCTTTGATCTTGTATCTTTATGTTAGTATTTGAAATAAAGTCTAACTCTTTACCGAGTAGTATACTTGCATTTTTAATTAGCATGATAATTCATAAACATTAGGTTTTTCTTTTCCTGAATCTCTTATTTCTCTTATCGTATCAAGAGATTTAGTTGCAAGTTTTACAGCTTCTCTAGAAGTTTTTGCGTTACCTATTCCACAATTCAAAACAATATGATCTTCTTTTTCTATTAATTTAATGAAGTCTTTTACAGAGTTTTTAGCATCATCGTTTGCAACGACCATAAAATTATCTCCTCCCATAAAAAATGTAAGAGAATTTTTTTTTAGAAAAAATTTTGACATTTTTGCATATAATTCAAAAATTGTTGAAGTGATTTCATAAGGAGAATTAATCTTTCGCCTGGAAGTTAGATTATCTACATCAAAGTGCATGATTGAAACTTTTTGTTCAGATTTTCCATTAATGAAGCCAAAAATTGCATGTTCTTTGCTTAAAAAAATCTCATTTTTTTTCCCTTCATATGCTTTAAGATTTGCTTCAAACGGAGAGTCAGCATAACCTATAGACATAGATAATCTGACATCAAAAGATTTTTCAAGATTTTTTTGAATTTCAATATGATCATCTGTGGTCAATCCATTAGAAACTACAAAAAATTCATCTGCTCTGTTTAAGAAAACAAGGCAATTTTTATCTGAGAATAATTTTTGAACCTCTTTGTAAAGTGATGCCTGAAGCATTTGAAGTGCGTGTTCTCTATCGCTTCCTAGGGTTAAAGTCCAAGGCCCATATCCATTTATTTTCAATATGCTAAGTTGAATCATTTTTGGATCCTTTGTAGCTCGTTGTATATTTTTACAATTGATTCAACTGCACGCTCTGCCACAGGTCGTATCCTAGCATATGCGTGTCTTTCCTGCATTCCAGGTCCAGTTATTCCTAAAGAGACTGGTTTTTGATATTTAATTGATAAAGCAGTTAATGCATGTGCTGTAGAATGTGCGATTACTTCATCATGTTTTGTTTGTCCTTTAATTATTGCACCTAGGGTAACTACTCCGTCAACATCTTTTTTTTGTAATAAGGCATCAACTATAATTGGCATATCATATGCACCTGGAATCTTGCAGGTATAGTTTATTTTCAATTTCATCATTTTTGCTTTTTCTTCAGCTACAGAAAGCATTCTAGATGTCACCTCTTCATTAAACTCCGAAACTACTATAGCAATATTCAGAATTAATGCACCTTGGCGAATTCTAATAATTCTTTTCCATCAATTAATGGAATTGCATTTTGTTTTGCATATTTTTCTGCTTTATCAACAGATAAAGCAGCATAAGTTTCAGCATCCATCATTTCACAAATTGCAGTAACAGGAGTTAAACCTGCAATCTGAGTAAGATAAACAGACATTTCAGTATGACCTTGTCTTTTTGCCAATAATCCTTTTGATGCAATTAACAAAGGAACATGGCCGGGAGTTTTGAAAGAGGAAACAAATTTTTTCTTTTTGTTCTCAACATTAAAAATATTTGCCATTTCTCTGATGGTCAACGATCTGTCTTTATCAGTTATACCAGTATAAGTTTGATAGTGATTTACAGAGATTGAAAATGTTGGGTGATCACCATATGGAGCAAGTCCCATGATCATTTCTTTATTTGAGATAGGTGATTCTGCTAAAATTTCATGCATATATCTTAATTCTAAAGAATTTGCAAAATTATGATCAATTGCAATGCACAAAAGACCTCCAGCATGTTGACGCATTCTTGCAACATGTTCAGGTGTTACAAATTCTGCGGCAACTACCATATCTATCTCATTTTCTCTTCCTGCAGAATCAAATAATAATACAAATTCGCCTCGTTTTAATGATTCAAGTCCAGATTCAAGTGACATATATAAAAAATCATCTTAAACTAATTATAAAGTTTACTATAAAATTGGTAATTACCATAAAAGTGGTAGGATATTGATTCTACTTTAAAATATATTTTCCAAGAATATCAGTTTCAATGTTAAGCTTATCACCAACATTTTTTGTTTTAAAGTTGGTTATTTCCATCGTATGAGGAATCAAACATACAGAAGCAAGATTATTTTTCACATCTACCACTGTTAAACTTATTCCATCAACTGCAATTGAGCCTTTTTTTACAACATATTTGGATAATTTTTTTGGAATTTCAAACCAAACTTGAACTTCTTTAGGTTTATTCTGAATTTTTTTGATGACTCCAACTCCATCTACATGACCTAAAACAAAATGCCCCTCCAATCTGTCACCAGTTTTTAGACTTCTCTCAATGTTAACGATATCTCCAGGTTTTAGATTTCCCAAATCAGTTTTTTGAGTAGTTTCTTCTATCATTTCAAAAATACAATTAGATTTAGATAATTTTGTAGCAGTGAGACAAACTCCATTCAAAGCTACACTTTGTCCGATCTTCAAACCTTTTGCATATTTTCCTAAATTCACAGTCATTTGGATAGCACTTCTATTTTTGGTATTTTTTGAAATTGTTTCAATTTTACCAATTCCTTCAACTATTCCAGTAAACATCGTTTATTGAGTAAAATTTCTTTGTATAAATTGATTTTCTTGTTACTAAATTTATTTTTTATCCCTTAATTCTTCAAATTCATTCTGACAGTATTGGTGAAAAACGGAACACTTGTTTTTTTTTGCGTCAGTTTTGATTTGTTCCATATCTTTAATCAAAACACCTTGTGCAGCCAAAAATGCCTCATCTTTCATGTCTAATTTTTCAAATAATTGAGATTTGGCAATTGATGCTTCATGTAAGCTTGAATCTATTGTTTGTGCCTTATCATAATATTCTATAGAGTCTCTATAATTTTTTAAGTGATTAAGTGAGATAGCCTTGTTCATCAATGCAGTAATGTCTTTGCTATCAAGATTTAGTACCTTATCATAAAATTCTATAGCCTCCTTATGCCTATCTAATTCATTTAACGATAAACCCGTACTATTGAGTGTCCATGTATCATTACAATCAACATCAAGAATAATTGTACAGCATGCTAAAACATCATTGTACCTATTTAACTTTTCAAGTGAATAAATTTTATTTTTTAAGGCATAAACATCAAAATTTTTTATTTTTAGTACTTTATCACAATAAGTGATTGAATCTTCAAATTTTTCTAAATGCAATAAAGCCAGTGCAGAATTTTGTAATGCCACCATATCATCAGGGTTGGTTTCAAGTAACTTTGAACAATAATTTAACATGTCATCAAATTTTCCAGATTCAAACATTCTTGTGATTACAATAGTTGGATCAAGTAAGTTAATCAGTTTAGATCACTAGTATAATGATCAACATATCTTTATTCTATTCGAAGAATAGTGACAGAAAATAGAATAATTATTTTAAAACTTTTCTAAGTGTTTCATTCAATACTTTAGAATAGCTATACGAAGTCTGTTCTTGTTGAATCATTTTTGCTTGACGAAGTCTTATTTTTTTATCCAGATCTTCATCAATCATTATTGTTACACGTTTGCTCATACTACAGAATTATTGTATGAGGATTGCAATATAACATTATATGAAATGTTCCAAATGTGGGAAATACTCAGGCATTGATGACAGAAAGAATTTGTTCCATATTAAACGGTTTTTGAATCAATGGAATAGATAATTTTTCTAGTTTTTCTTCAGTCGAGTAACTACTATCTCCACTAACAGCGATGATTTTTGCTTTGGAATTAATCTCTTGGATTTTTTTAATTGCATAGAATCCACTCCCATTTGGCATCATCATGTCAATTAGTACAACGTCTGGTTTTTTTTCTTTGTATAGTTTGATTGCAGTTACACCATCATAACCAGTTCCTACTACTTTGATCCCTTTTTCTTCTAAAAACTCGCTAAATAGACGAACAGTATCTTCATCATCATCTACTACAATAACAGAACGTTGCATCTCTAGTCATGCTTAATGAAACATGCTTTAATATTTTGTATTATTTTCTAATGGATAATGGCTGGAATTGACAGGTTAATCTCAACATCACTATCTCATATAATTAAGAAAAAATTGAGTTCTAGTGATCTAAAAAATCTAGAGAGAAAACTGTTCTTAGAGCATGGAATGTCAATAAAGCTTTCAATAGAACATTTTCATAAATTTGATGAAATGTTAAAGAATATTTCCAACTTAGATAGAAAAAAATTTGAAAATGATTGCATTAATGAAATTATTAAAATTAAAAAAACCGATGAAAATTATTCTGTTAAAATAATTGATCAGAAATTAATTAATTTAATATTAGAATCATGTGGAGATTCTGAAACTAGAAAAATACTGACTTGTCTTTTTGAGAATGATTTGACTATACCTCAAATTCTCAATGATTCCAAAGTTCCAAAAACATCAGGGTATAGAAAAATTGAAAATTTAATAATAAATGGATTAATCTTGGAATCTGGAAGAATTCTTAGTGAAAGTAAAAGAATTTCAAAATACAAATGTATTTTTGATGAAATAAAAATAGTGATAAAAAAAAATGATGTCATAGTTCAAGGAATCATAAATAAAAAAACATTGGATAAAAGCACTAGCGTGAATTTCACAAATTAACTATGTCTATTTGTGAATAATTTCTTTAAAATACTAAATTATACTGTTCTTTGTAATAGCAAGTAATGTCTTTGCTTGCTTAAAATGAACCTCATCGATCATTTTTCCATCTACGGTAGTTGCACCTTTACCTTTTTTTGTTGATTCTAAATAGTATTTACAAACTTTTTCGGCCCATTGAATTTCTGTTTTGCTAGGGTAGAAAATTTTATGCGTTGTAGAAATCTGGTCAGGATGTATGATACTTTTTCCAGCATAACCTAGATGTTTTCCAATCTCACAGTCTTTTTCAAGTCCTTTTATGTCATTAAGATCCTGCCAAATACCATCAATTGCAGATATTCCTGCTGCTTTTGCATCCACAGGAATCTTTGCTCTGGAGTATTTTCCACCTTCAGCGTCTTTTGTATATTCAATTCCCAAGTCATTTAAAAGATCAAAAACTCCAAAAACAACTGCAGATATTCTATTACTACTAGATGCTATGGCATATGTATTGACTACACCTTCCGCTGATTCAATAGAAGGAATTATTTGAGTTGGTTTTAGTTTACGGCTTTTTTCCAATAACAAGAGATTTTTTTCAATTTTTTTTATTTCACTAATATTATTGATTTTTGGAATTACAATTCCATCAATTCCTTTTTGAATTACTTCTTTAAGATCATCTGGAATTTTTCCAGATTTTGGAGAATTTATTCGAACAAAAACTGAAGTTAGATATGATGAACGTGATTTTAATGCAGTTTGAATTAGTTTCCTAGCATTTTTTTTTTCTTCATCAGGTACAGAGTCTTCCAGATCAAAACATACTATATCAGCTTGAAATTTTTTTGCCTTTTCTAAAAATCG